>Ga0247840_10000992_pt1 | contig 57004 bp, 43 predicted proteins | sample LaCruzMarch2015__FD_192404 | JGI IMG/M metagenome (GOLD analysis project Ga0247840, IMG submission 192404) | Freshwater microbial communities from meromictic Lake La Cruz, Castile-La Mancha, Spain - LaCruzMarch2015_17m | ecosystem: Environmental > Aquatic > Freshwater > Lake | place: Spain... | reverse complement strand
CCACCCGTCCGGCGTCAACCGGGGCGCCTCGCGGGCCGCGTGACCGACGCCTTCTTTGACCCCCTGCCGCCGGAAGAACTCGACGCCTGGGAAGGCCGTTGATGCGGCTGCTGCTCGATACCCATGCACTGCTCTGGTGGTTCACCGCGTTTCCGGTCGCGACCCTGTGGTGACCCCGTAGGGTCCGCTGTGCGGACCGCCCCCCGGGATGCCCCCAAGGTCCAAAGGATGCCCCGCTAAGGCGATTTGCGAACCGGAGTTCACCTTAAGGCCCGCCGCCGCTCGCCCCCCGGGCCGCGCCCGGTTATCCTGACGGGCGTTCATCAGGGGCGGCGAACGGGAGACGGCAGATGGCTGACCAAGGGCCGGACGCAATCGACTGCACGGCGGCGCAGGGCTGGGACGGTATCGCCGCGGCCCTCGCCCGCGCCGCCGTGCGCGCCGGGGCCGCACCCGGTGCGGGCTCGCTGGTGCGCCTGGGGGCGGGGGACTACCGGGGCACCACGCCGCTCGCGGTCCCGGCCGGCGTGACCCTGGCCGGAGACCCGGGAGCGCGCTCCAAAAGTCGGCAGAATAGCGACCAGCACCTGATCCGCAGCCGGGCAACGCGTAAGAACGGGGCCTGAGGATGTCTGACCGGTACGAGGCCCGGGGCATTGAGGGGGAGCACCAGCCTGGGTCCCACGGCCGGGTGCTGCGCAACCTGCGCGGCATCACGCGGGTACGGGACATCCAGCAGGCGGAGTCGGAGGCATTACTGGCGGTGCAGGAATGGGCCGTGGAACGCTACGCTGCCGATCATCGTTTCGTGGCGGCCGACATCTGCGACCTCCATCGCCGTTGGCTTGGCGATATCTATGCCTGGGCCGGGACCTATCGGACCGTCAATCTGGAAAAAGACGGGTTCCCATTCGCGGCAGCGGCGCAAGTCCCGCGGCTGATGGCAGCCTTCGAGCGCGACGAGCTGGCCGCCGCCACACCGTGCGTGGGGCTGGACCGGGAACACGTCTTGGCGGCGCTGGCCCGGACCCATGGTGAACTGGTATTGATTCATCCATTCCGGGAAGGCAACGGCCGTTGTGCGCGGCTTCTGGTCTGGTTGATGGCGTTGCAGGCCGGGCTGCCTCCGCTGGACTTCGGCCCGCTGGCCGGGCGTGGCAAGCGAGCCTACTTCGCGGCCGTTCAGGCGGTCTTGGATCGGGACTATGGACCCTTGCAGGCGTGCTTCAAAGCCGTTATTCGGCGGAGCCTGCGCCCTTACGGCGAGCAGGTTCAAGCGCCTCAGCGCTGACGTTGCGGGAGGTTGCGAATGGCTTGCGGATACCTTCGATCGCGGAGGAACTGGCCGCGGAGACTCGCAACGCGGTCCGCCGGGCCTTCGGGTCGCGAAGGTACGGATTGGTCGTGAGGAGAGACTTAGACACCGGGGTTGCCTCGCCGCTGGTCGGGATGGAGTCCTTCGGCGCAGTATCGCACAGTCGCCGCCGGGCGCGCGCGGCCGGGTCGGGGCAAGGTGACAGCCTAGGATCCAAGCGCTGGATCCGGCAGCCTCACAGGTGGTGGCCTTGTGCTTACGCGCCGAGGTCGCTCCGCTTATGGGCGCCGTGCTCCTGGCGGAATAATGAGGACGCCGCGGGCCGATCCGAATCGTTCGCACTCAGCCGTCACGCCAAGACACCAAGCCCGCCAAGATTTTTCACTGCGTGATCCGCGTTGTGCGATTCGGCCTTGATCATCACTTCGGAGCGGCGCTCGGTCCGCACAGCGGACCCTACGACAGGCCGCGCTGCGTAGGGTCCGCTGCGCGGACCGCCCCCCGGGATGCCCCCAAGGTCCAAAGGATGCCCCGCTAAGGCGATTTGCGAACCGGAGTTCACCTTAAGGCCCGCCGCCGCTCGCCCCCCGGGCCGCGCCCGGTTATCCTGGCGCCCGTTCATCAGGGGCGGCGAACGGGGGATGGCAGATGGCTGACCAAGGGCCGGACGCAATCGACTGCACGGCGGCGCAGGGCTGGGACGGCATCGCCGCGGCCCTCGCCCGCGCCGCCGTGCGCGCCGGGGCCGACCCCGGTGCGGGCGTGCTGGTGCGCCTGGGGGCGGGGGACTACCGGGGCACCACGCCGCTCGCGGTCCCGGCCGGTGTGACCCTGGCCGGGGACCCGGGGGCGCGCCTGATCTGGGCCGGGGCGGGGTCGGCCCTGAGCCTGACGGGGGTCGCGGGGGCCGGGGTGGAGGGGCTGGCGATCGAGGGCGAGGCGGGGCTGCATCCGGAACCGGCGCCCTGGGAGAGCGTCGAGGCCCTGATCCTGCTCGTGGACTGCACCGGGGTGCGGGTCATCGGCTGTACCCTGGGCGGCGGCGGGGACCACCTGCATGGCGTCTTGGCCCGCCGCTCCCTGGGGGTGCGGGTCGCGGACTGTGGGGTGTCCGGGTGCCGTACCGGCATCGTCTTCCGCTCGTCCCGGGGCAGCGCCGAGGGCAATGACTGCTGGGGGAATCGGCTCTGCGGCGTGGTTCTTCAGCGAGAACGCGAGTCCCCGGACCAGCCGAGCGCGGCGGAACTGACGGCCAACCGCTGCCACGACAACCAGCAGGCCGGCATTGTCTTTATCTCCTCCCAGGGTCACGCCGACCGCAACGACTGCTGGGGGAATTGCTCCGCTGGCATCGACCTTCAGCGCGATCAGAACTCCCCGGACGAGCCGAGCAAGGCCGACCTGACGGCCAACCGCTGCTACGACAACCAATCGGGCGGCATCGCCTTTCTCTCCTCCCAGGGCCGCGTCGAAGGCAACGACTGCTGGGGGAATGGCCTATCCGGCATCGTCCTTGATCGCGATCCGAATTCCCCGGATGAGCCGAGCAAGGCGGACCTGACGGTGAACCGCTGCCACGACAACCAGCACGCCGGCATCCTCTTTTCCTCCTCCCAGGGCCGCGTCGAGGGCAACGACTGCTGGGGAAATGACCTCTACGGCATCTGCCTTCAGCGCTCCTTGGTCTCCCCGCACCAGCCGCCGAGTAAGGCGGATCTGACAGCCAACCGCTGCCACGACAACCGGCGGTCCGGCATCGTCTTTCTCTCCTCTCAGGGGAGCGCCGAGGGCAACGACTGCTGGGGGAATGGCCACTACGGCGTCTGCCTTGAGCGCGACCCGGCCTCCCCGAACGAGCCGAGCAACGCGGATTTGACCGCCAACTGCTGCCACGACAACCTGCAATCCGGGATCGCCTTTCGCTCCTCCCAGGGCCGCGTCCAGGGCAACGACTGCTGGTCCAACGGCGGCTCAGGCATCGCCCTGAGGCGCTCCAGCGAACCCTCTCCCCCAAGCCAGGCCAACCTGACCGACAACCACTGCGACCACAACCAGGAGTCCGGCATCGCCTTCCTGGCCGCGAACGGCCACTGCGAGGGCAATCGCTGCTGGGGTAACCGGGGCGGCGACGGGATCGCCGGGCAGCGTTGGGACGCCTGGAACTTCTTCCGGCCGGTGGGAGACTCCGCGGTCACGGAGGGCCGCCATGACACCGAACCGCCGGACCCGGCGGAGTCGGCGGCCCGGCGCCGCGGCAAGAGGCCGGACCTGGCCCTGGTGGAGACCCTGGCCGCCGTGCCGGACGCGCCCGCCGGGGGCGGCGGGGACCCGGAGGCCCTGGCCGACTTTCTGACGAGCGGCTGCGCCGACTGCTTCACCCGCTTCTGGTTCGGCCCCCGACCCCCGGGACCGGCCGCCGCCGCGTCCGCGCCCGAAACCGATCCGGCCGACACGGTACCCGCGGACGAGGCGGGGGTGACCGAGGCCCAGGTCTATCGGCTCGACCGGGTGCCCGAGCGGCCGGACGACCACCGGATCGAGTTGCGGCGGCTCCCGGCCCTGCCGCCGGGGTCCGCCGAGGGGGCGGCGGACCTGCCGCGGACCGTCCCGGTCAGTCTGCCGCTGTCGCCCTTCTTCGCCGCCTTGGCCCGTGCCTGGCTCGCGGGGGAGGCCCCCTGCTGGTCGCTGGCCCTGGTCTGCGCGGACGCCGCCGTGCTGGAGTCGGACCTGGCCAGGCTGCGCCGCACGGCACCGGAGCGTCTGCGCAGCCTGACCCGGATCGCGCGGCAGGCGGGGGCCGCCCCGGCCGCGAAGGGCCGGGGCCGGCCGCCGCGCCTGAGCCTGCTGGAACTGGACGCGACCGGCCGGACGGGTGAGGGTCTGCGCGCTCGCCTGGAGACGGCCATGCTCGCCCCCAGGCAGCCCTGGCCCCCGGCGGAGGAGGGCGGCGCGCTACGGCGTGGGCTGCGGTGGGTCGGCACCCTGGCGGGGGCGCTGGTCCGGCCCCTCACCGGTCTGGGCGGGCCGCACGGGGCCGAGCAGTGGCGCGAGATCTGGTGGCTGCCGGCGGGCACGGCCCTGGGCCTCCTGCTGCTGGCCCTGGGGCTCGGCGCCCTGCTGGTCTGGACCCTGGCCGACCAGACCGGCGTCGATGTCCTGGGCATTCTGCGCGACGGCAAGGGACCGGCCGCGCCCGGACCTGGGCCAGCCCTCGCCGGGGCGCCGGAGCGGTTGGCGGCCCTGGCGGACGCCCTCTGGGCCGGCTGGCGTGGGCTCGACTGGGAGACGCAGGGAGGCGGGTTCCTTATGCTCGTCCTCGCCCTCTGGGCCTGGGTGGAGGCGTTCAACCGGTTCCTGCCGCGCGCACTGCGGCTGCGCTTTCCGGGCTCCGGGATGATCGCGGAGCAGGCCTGGGACGACCTGCTGGACCGCTTCGTCGGCCTGCCCCGGCGGCTGGTGGAGAGCCCCCTGGGCCGCCGCCTTGGTGCCTTCCTTGACCGTCTGGAGCAGGCCGCCGGCCGGCGCTGGCTGCGGCACCGGCTCTTCGGCGGCCCCTGGGGGCGCCCGGATTTGGCGCTGCTGGTGCTGCGCGGTCAGGGCGCCCTGGCGGCGGCGGACCTCGACTGGTTGCGGGCCCTCCCCGGCCTGCGGCGGCGCGGCCAGGGCCTCCTGGTGCTGACCCAGGTGGGCGACCTCTCCAGCCTGCCCGCGGCCTGGCTGTGCCAGGTCCTGGGCGAGACCGCGGCGCCCGGTGCGGCCTCCCCCTGGGACCGCGCCCTGGTGGCGCAGGACACCGTCTCGGCGGCGATCTTCCCGCCCCCGGTCGTTGTTGTACACCCGGATGCGCCGCGGGAGTCCCCGGCGCCGGACGCCGGGCCGCCGGGCGGGGAGCGGGAGGCCTTGGACCAGTTGGTCGAGGTCCTGGGGTTTGCCGGCAAGGACCCCGTCCGTTGGGCCAGCACCTTGGCGGGCCGCGGTTGGACGCCCCTGGACCTGCTCCCGGTCCTGGTGGTCGGCTCGACCCCGGCGGTGCAGTTGATCCTGATCCGCGAGACGGTGGACTTCCGGGCCCCCTCCGGTACCGACTGGCTGCGGGAGGAGCGCCCTTACCGCGCCCTCTTCGAGGGGCCCGGGCACCAGGGGCAGCGTGCCGACGACGCGGTGCGCGAGGTCTTTGAGCGCGATGGTCTGGGCACCGGCATCCTGACGGAACGTACCGCCGGGCAGCGTCATACCTGGGATCGGCTGATCGGTCAGTCCGGCCGGCGCGTCCAGTTGGAGGCGGCCCTGCGTACCTACTTGGGTCCGGAGGCGGCGGCCTATCTGGCGCGCCTGACGGGCAGCGGAGAACTCTATAACCTGCTGCGTTGCATCGAGTCCCTGACCGGCAAGCCGCTCGGGGAGCCACTGTGGCGGGATTTGGACCTGGAGCGGTGCGGATTCGCCCCCGCGGGTCCGGACGGACGCGGCGCCGGGCGGCCTGCGGCGCGCGGTCCGGAATTGCCGCTGCACCTGGAGGCGGCCCTCTATCTGCTCGCGGAGCGGCTGGCTTGGGGCGCCGCCGCCGCGGCCACGGGCGCCGACCTGGCCGACAGCCTGGGCGCGACCCTGGATCTCGCCTGGCGGGCCCTGGGCGAGGCCCTGGACGCGCCGCCGCCGGCCGGGCTCTGGCCCGGCCCGCGCGGTGAGGGGGTGGATGAGGCCGGGTTGCGGGCCGACGGCGCCCGGCTCTATTGCGCCTACCTCGGCGGGCTGGCGCGGCTGGAGCAGGCGCACCCGGGCGAGACCGCCGGGCGGGCGCGCCTCACCGACCTGGCGGCGGCCCTGGAGGGCGGGCCTGCCCCAGATACGGGCGCGGCGCCGGGCGTGCGTGCCGGGTTCCTCGCCGAGTGCCGGATCATGGCGGAGCTGAGGACCCTGGAGCGTGCCCCCGCCGCCGCCCTCCTGGAGCAGCGCCTGCGCCAGGACTGGTCACGGCTGCCCGCGTCCGTCAAGGACCTGCTGCGCACCCGCTGCCTGGACCCCGGCGGCCGGGTCCTGTCCGCCCTGGCCGCGGCACCCGATGAGACGGCGGTGCTCGCCATCGCCGACCGCTATGCCCAGCGGCCCGACCTGGTGGTGGCGGCCCTCGCCGCCCTGGCGCTGCGGCACCGCCGCCGGGCGCCCCGCCGACGCCGGTCCCGGACCTGGCGGCCATCGGGCGCCAACTCATCCGGCTGCACCGCAGTCTGGTCCCGGCCGCGTCGGACCCCGCGGCCGTCCCGCCGGACCCGCTGCCGCCCCTCATCCCGCCGCCCGGACCCGAACCCGCGGACCACCCCCTGGCCGCCGCCCTGATGGCGGACCCGGGGTTCATCGATCGCCTGGGGGCCGTGCTGGCGGTCGGCGAGGCGGCGCGGCGTTCGGTACGGGAGCGGGTGGACGCCATGGGCCGGATCGACCTGGAGGGCCTGGCCCTGGGGCCGCACCTGCCGGCGACCCGCATCATGGACGAGATCCGGTTGCGGGCGGGAGTTCGATCCCATCAACCGCGGCCGGACGGGCGAATGCCCCGTCCGGCGTGACGATGCTCGCCCGATCTCCGCTGCGGCCTGCCGTGGGCGTGATCGGGCATTGGTGTTTAACCACTTGAGAAATCACCCAGCGGGTGATTTCTCAAGCCGCTTGAGCCAGACCTCCAACCCCTGGGCATTGAGTTCGGTATCGAGCGCCAGCAGTTCGGTGATGCGCCCGTGGTCCATGTCGACGCCGTGGGCGCGCGCGCTGGCGACCAGGTGCCGGGAGACCGCCTCCTTGAGCCGTGCGCCGCGGCCGGGATCGTCGCAGCCGCGCTCGGCCAGCGCGATTGCGCTCAGCGCCCGGATGCTCTCGCGCAGCGGCTCGACCAGGGTCGCGGGGGCGTCCACCCGGCCGTAGTGGGTCAGGTACATGGCTTGGGGCTCCAGGGCCATGAGCTTGTCGAGCGTCGCAAGCCAGCTCTCGGGATCGAAGGCGACCGGGGTGGTGGGTGCGAAGAGCCAGGGGGCGTTGGCCTGGTCGAACTCGCGGTAGGAGATGCCGAAGGTGTCGCCGGTGAAGCAGCCGCGGGTGTGGGCGTCATAGATGCAGCCGTGGTGATTGGCGTGCCCGGGGGTGTCGAGGAAGCTCAGGGTGCGCCCGGCGAGGTCGAACTCCTGGCCGTCGGTGGCGACGATCATGCGGGCGGCCGGTACGGGGAGCACGTGCCCGTAATCGCGGGCGAAGCCCTCGGCCCCATAGACCGCGCTGGCCCCGGCGATCAGGCGGGCGGGGTCGAGCATGTGGGGCGCCCCTTTGGGGTGGATGACCAACTGGGCCCCGGGGCAGGCGGCGATCAGGTCGCCCGAGCCCCCGGCGTGGTCCAGGTGGACATGGGTCGGCATCACATAGTCCACATGGGCGGGGGTGAGGCCGAGCTCGCCGATGAACTGGAGCAGGCGCGGCACCGTGTGGGCGGTGCCGGTCTCGACGAAGGCGAGACGGTCGTGGGAGCGCACCAGATAGCAGGCGGCGAGCCCGTGGCGATAGAGTCCGGTCTCGATGCGAAAGACCTGATCGGCGACCTCCAGGATGGTGGGGGACGTCATGGCTGGGCTCCTGCGGTGGTTGAGCGGGTGGGGTCAGACCGACGATTCTAAGTCGGGACGACATACGGTAGCGCGCGGCGGACGGGAATTTCGTATGATCCGCCTCGCCGACCTAATGCTGATTATAAAAAATTTCCGGAGGACCGACCATGAACGAAGCCGCTATCGGCAACCTGTCCGAACCGAACGCCGTCGCCCGCGCGGCCCCGCGGGTCAACCTGATCGCCCTGGAGCAACCCTGGGAGTGGCTCCTGAAGGGCTGGGCAGACCTGCGGGCCGCCCCCCGCTTCAGCCTGACCTACGGTGCCGTCTTCGTCGCCGTCAGCCTGCTCATGACCCTGGGGCTGGTGGCCGATGGCCTCTTCTTCATCGTCCCGGTGCTGGCCGCCGGCTTCTTCCTGGTCGCGCCCCTGCTCGGGATCGGGCTCTATCAGATGAGCGCGAATCTGGAGGCGGGCCGTCCGCTCGCGTTCTGCCAGGTGCGCGAGGCCTGGCGGCGCAACGAGGTCCACCTCGGGGCCATGGCCCTGATCCTGGTGTTCGTGATGCTCGTGTGGATGCTCGCCTCGATTCTGGTGTTCGCCCTGTTCTATACCAGCCCGGTGCCGACCTGGGAGAACCTGCTCCCGACCCTCTTCCTGTCCGGGGAGAACAACACCTTCGTCCTGGCCGGTGTCTGCGTCGGCGGACTGATCGCCGCCTTCACCTTTGCCATCAGCGCGGTCACCGTCCCGATGCTCATGGACCGGCAGGTGGATGTCATGACCGCCATGAGCACCAGCGTTGCGGCCGTGCGGCAAAACTGGCAGGCCATGAGCCTGTGGGCGGCGCTCATCGTGCTCTTCGTGGGGCTCGGCATCCTCACCTGGTTCATTGGCCTGGCGGTCGCCATGCCGCTGATCGGGCACGGTACCTGGCACGCCTACCGTGACCTGGTGCCGCGGGATTAGGCCGCTGGGCGCTGCCTGGTTCGGTCCGCATGGTCCGCACAGCGGACCCTACGGGTCGAAGCGGTAGCCGAGCATCTCGATGTCGCGCTGGAAGTGGCGCGCCACCAGGTCTGCGGTCTCGTCCGTGTAATAGCCGCGATAGTCCTTGGTGCGGTCGGTCGCCTGGCGGCTGTGCGGCAGGGCGGGCGTGGGGATGCCGATGCGCTCGCAGGCGGTCGCAAAGTCCGCCTGCAGGCGCTCGTAGCGGCCGATGAAGTCCACCACCAGGTTGCCGTGCAGGTCGATCAGATAATCGGTCTGCCACTCAATCGAGGTGTCCAGGTGGTACTGGTAGGGGCGCTGTGGGTCCAGCTTCCAGCGCAGGAAGTCCCCGAAGGCCTCATGGCCGTCGAGGAGCCGCGGACGCTCCCGGCGGATGTGGTGGAAGGAACTCACCTGTAGGTCCCAGGGATTGCGTACGAATCCGAACTTGAACAGCTGGTCGAAGAACTCCTTGGGCAGCATCTCCTGGGCGGCCACCACCTTGGCGTGGCGCGGGAACTTGGTGCCCAGCCGGTGACCGCTCAGGTGGCTTAAGCGGCTGCACAGGAACATGGGCCAGTACCAGGGGTCGCTCCAGCGCAGCCGCTTAAGCGCAGCGCGCACACTGGTCCCGCCGGTCTTGGCGATATGGACGTAGAGAAAGCGGTGTTGTACGGACAGCAGCATGATATGGATTCTATCCGAGCGGCGCGCGCGGCGCCCGTTTGTCGGCCGTCCTGCCGTGGGGCGGCACCGGGCTTCGATCATCGCGTCGGCCAGAACCGCGCGAATACCCGTAGGGTGCGCCGTGCGCACCTGATACCCCCTGAACTGCGCTTGAATTACAGGTGCGCGCGGCGCACCCTGCGGGTTGGTTGGCTGGAACGACGATCAAGGCCCGGCCCTCAGGCTCGCCGCGACCGGCCGCGCGGCCGGGCTGAATCCGACGCGGGCGGCGGCGCCACTGCGGCGGGCGGGATCAGGGACGGGAGTTCCTGCGGGGCTAGGCCCCACTGGTCGATGAAGGGCTCGTAGCGCCCGGGGTCGAGTGTGGTGGCGCCCTCGCCGGCGCCGATGCAGGAGGCGAATTGCTGCGCCCGCTCCAGGGTGCCAGGCAGGGGCCACTGGTGCCGCAGGCCCAGCAGCACGACCGCCGTGAAGGCATCCTCGGCGCCCGCCGGGACCATCGGAACGGCCCCGGCGACCGGCCCGATCCGCAGCGGCGCCTCGGTGGCCGTGACCGCCAGGGTGCCTGCGGCGCCTAGGTCGATGATCAGTCCGGTCAGCCCATGCTCCGCGCGGAAGGCAGCGGCCCGCGCCGCCAGGTCGCGGTCATCCGCCGCGCCGTCCGCCCCATCGGCGATCAGCCCGAACGCGGCCCGGTCGACCTTGACCCAATGTGCCCCCCGCAGCAAAGGCGCGAGCCGTGCGGTGGACCACCAGGGCGCGTGCAGCTTGCAGTCCAGGAATATCAGGTCCGGCCCCTGGGCGCGGAGCGCGTTCAGCGTCGCGGCGGATCGGGCACCGCGCAGCGCCAGGGTGCCGTGATAGAGCAGTGCGCAGTGCGGGTCGCCGCGGACCCGGCGAATATGGTCGAAGGCGCACTCGGGCGGGACCTCGCGGGACGGCTCCCCGGCCTCGTCGTGGACCCGCACCAGGCCCGTGGGGTGGTCCGGGTCGCTCTGGAGGCCGCTCAGGTCCATGCCCCAGTCGGCCATGGCGTCACGGATGCGCTGCCCTTCGGGGTCCTCGCCCAGGGCGCTCAGCAGCCGCGGCGTCTCCCCGAAGGCGCTCAGGTGCCAGGCGACGTTGAAGGGCGCGCCGCCGATGACCTGGCGGCCGTCGGCGAAGCAATCGAGGAGGACCTCGCCGAAGATGCAGACGGGGGTGTGGTGCATGGTGAGAATGTCGTGCTCTGAAGAATCCGCTCACGCGGGCCGGTCGCTCCCGAGCCGTCCCGGACAGTCCAGTGCGCCGCCCGCTTTTCCATCATTGCGCGGATAGATTACCGTCTCGGCGGCGCGCCTCACAGGGCGCGGCGCGCGGATGGCACCCGGCAGCCGACCAGCGCGCGTTACCGCGGTCGGCGGGCGATCCCTCGTAATCCTGGAATCGGCAATTGCTCACGCAAAGACGCCAAGAACGCAAAGAAGAATAGAACTTTGCTGGCGATGATCCCGTCACCCGGTAGGTGAACCGTAAGACAGAGATATCGCATTGAAAAACTTTGCGTCTTTGCGTCTTTGCGTCTTTGCGTGAAACAAATGCTCTTTCCAGGTTGAACGAAACGGCGTGAGCCTTGACCACCGCCGCGGTGCGCACGGCGCACCCTACGAACTGCCGATCGCGACCACGGCGCTACCCTTGGGAGCGCCGGCAGCTTGCCGGCCACGGCGCGGAGCGCCGTTGCTATTCTTTGCGGCCTATGGGTTATGCGCCACGCACGGTTCCGATTCGCCGCCTTGCGGCGGCGGGCCGGCAAGATGCCGGCGCTCCGACCCGCGGCTTCACCGCGACCGCAGCGCCGTAGGATGGGCAAAGCCCGTCCACGGCGATCCCGACCTGCGACGACGCTGAACGGGCGTGCCCATCTGCCACGCTCGGTGCGGGCAGGATGGGCACGCCCGATCGGCTTGCGGCATTGCGCAACCTCGGTGTGCGGGCTTTGCCCATCCTACAATCTAACAGTTTGATATGGTGAAGGAATAGCTGGCGAGCCTGACAGCGGTGTCACGCGGGTCAGGGCCGGGTGGAGCTGGCGGGTCGGATCCGGTGCCGGCGGCGGTCAGGTCGGCGCGCTGCTGGGTGATCTCGCGGCGCAGCGCGTCCGGGTCCGGGAGCCCGGCGGTGGGCTGGGTGGGGATCAGGTCCAGGGCCCGGTCGAGCCAGTAGAGGGCGCCGGGGTGGTCGCCGTGCTTGGCGGCGAGAATGGCGTATCGTCGGCAGTAGTGGATCAGCACGGCCGGGTCGCCGGCGGTGCGGGCGGCGTGGATGGCGAACGCCTCCTCCAAGTGGGTCTTCGTCTCAGCGGGGCGGCCGAGGGTCATCAGGGTCCCGCCGATGTTTTCGAGCGATGAGGCGATATTGGGATGCCCGGCCGGCAGGCCCTTGCGCCACATCGCCAGGGCCTGTTCGTGCCGTTCCAGCGCCTCCTGATGACGACCGAGGGCGTCGAGCGCGCATGCGACGTTGTTGAGCGAGCTGGCGATATCGGGATGCCCGGCGGGCAGGGCCTTGCGATTGATCAGCAGGGCCTCTTCGTGCCGCGCCAGCGCCTCCTGATGCCGACCGAGGGCGTCGAGCCCCTCTGCGATGTTGTTCAGAGATACGGCGATCTCGGGATGCCCGGCCGGCAGGGCCTTGCGCTGGATCAGCAGGGCCTCTTCGTTCTGCTCCAGCGCCTCCTGATGCCGACCGAGGGCGTTGAGCACCACTGCGATGTTGTTGAGCGATACGGCGATAGCGGGATGCCCGGCCGGCAGGGCCTTGCGCCGGATCGCCAGGGCCTCTTCATGTCTTGCCAATGCCGGCCCCGGTTGGCCAAGGGCCTCAAGGATGCTTGCCGTCAAGCCCAGTGCCGCCGCGGCGTTCGCGCTGTTTGCGCCTTCCACCGCCCGGACCAAGTCCAGGGACTCTTCCGCGACACCGAGAGCCCGGTCCAAGTCGCCCGCATTGTACAGGGCCACCGCAAGCCGATTGAGCCAAACCCCTCGAATCGCCTCCGGCACCCCATGCGGCTGCCGACCAAAGGCCTCCAGCCAAGCCAACCGCCGCCAGACGGGCCAGCGCTCCTGATTCTGCTCGATCGCCCCCCAAACGGCCTCCGGTGACACCCGCCGCGCCTTGAGATCGGCGACGAGTTCGCGACCGGCGGACCGGGCATGGGCCGCATCGAGCCAGTAGAAGAGTTCGCCGTCCAGTGCGCGGCGGCGGGGCTCGTCGCCAACATGGTCGAGCACGGCCAGGTGCAGTTCGGCGACGCCGCGGTTGTAGGGCGGCAGCACGGCAGCGAGCCGGGCCAGGAGCGCCTGGGCGCGCTGCTGGCGGTCAAGGCGGCTCTGGCGGTTGCGCAGGTGCTGCGCGAGCAGCGGGTTGCGGAAGCGGAAGACCTCCTGGTCGGGGAGGTCCGGGTGACGGCAGCCGAGATAGTCGAGTTGGGGTTCGGGTACGGGCGCATCGGCCGTCGCCGGTTCGGCCTGCGGCTCCACCAGGTGTGCATCGAGCAGGTCGAGCAGCCGGTCGCGGCGTGCCTCGTCCAGGCCGAGACAGTCGGCGACGATGCCGAAGGGGATGTTGCGCCCGCACAGGCAGCCCTGGTCCAGAAAGCCGCGCAGGTCCGCGGCGGCCTCGGGTCCGGCGTCGGCACGGATGTGCTCGATCAGTCCGTGAAGTGGTTGGAAGAGCCCGGGGCCGAGCAGTTCGTCCAGCTTGTCCGGGGCCCCGGCCTGGTCGCGCAGCCGCCAGATGCCGGCCGGGTCCGGGCCGATGAGGTCCCGTTGGGCGAGGTCCACCAGGGTCAGGGCGGCGAGCCCCGGGTTGCCCTGGGCACGGGTGGCGACGGCCTGGAGCAGGGGGCGCGGCAGGGCCTGGGCGCCCAGGCAGTTGGTGAGTCGCTGGTCCAGGTCCGCGGCCATCAGTGGTTGCAGGGCCAGGCGCAGGGGCTCCTGGTCCTGGTAATCGCAGTCCCGCCCGGCGTCGTGTTGGGTGAAGGCGAGCACCAGGCCGGGCAGGCTTGGCAGCCATTGGAGCAGCAGGTCGCGCACGCTCGCCTCGGGCTGGCGCTGCTCCGGGATCTGGAGCAGGAGCCCGCCGCCGCCGTGGCGCTCGGCGATCGACGCGGCCAGTTCGCGCAGGGTTTCCAAGAACCGCTCCGGGGCCGGTCGCGCCTGGTCCGGGGTCCAGTGCCGGAAGAAGAGGTCGCGCAACCCGGCGACCGGCAGTTCCAACTCGATGGCGAGCGGCAGCCAGGCGAGGCGGTCCCAGCCGGAGAGGTTGAATGCGAGGGTCACCTTGGCCTCGTCCACCAGGGCGCGGATGGCCGCGGCGCGGCGCGCACCGGTCTCGCCATCGCGTTGGCGCAGCTCGAGCAGGACCTTGTCCAGATAGGCGGCGGCCGGCACCCCGTCCGGGCTCGCCGCGTCGAGATCCAGCACCGCATGGACCAGGGGCCGACCGCAGTGGCCGGCATCGAAGGCGGCGGCGCGCAGCAGATTAGGTCTTGCCGCTGCCGCCGGCACCGCGCAGCTCGATGACGCGCTGGAAGGTCGGGTCCTCGCCGCACACTGCGGCACGCAGCCGCTCGCGCACTGCCGGGTCCTGGAGGTTCCAGCGGCGGTACTGATCCTGCGGGTCGGCAAAGCCGAGTCCGTCGGGCGTGGAGAAGGCCATGCGAACTGCTCCGGGGTCGGGTTCCGTTACCGGTGCGCAGCATACCGCGGGCGCCGTGCTGGAGTCCTGTCCGACGCCGTGGGAGCGGCTTTACCGTGAAAGTGCGTAGTCAGGCCATCCTGGCCTGACGGTGTCGGGGCTGGAACAGTCAGGGCTGGAAGCCCTGACTACGCCGCCCCGCACGCTGGCCATTGAGCGAGCGGTCGAGAGGACTTTCATGTTCCGGGGTGGCGCGGGTGCCATGACCGTTAGCCGGGACCCAAGGCCGCAGTGACCCGCGACGCTTGGACAATCCGCGCGGTCTCGTCGCGGCTGAAGCCGCTCCCACAGCGTCGCTGCGCGACTTTTCGGGTAAGCCTCGACCTCCAGTCTCGCCTTGATCATCACTCGGGCCGATCGGTCCGCACAGCGGACCCTACGGGAAGCCCGCGTTCCGTAGGTCTGCTGTGCGGACCAACGGCCTCGCGTGTCGCACGGTGGCCGAAATGATGACCAAGGCCGGGCTGCAACGGTGATCGAGGCCCCGGTTTCTTGTAGTAGTCTTCACCCGCCACCCACCGACACCCTGCCCGGCCGCTGGAACTCCCATGTCCGAATTCGACCTGATCCGCACCCATTTCGCCGCCCTCGGGTCAATCCGCCCGGATGTCCTCCTCGGCGTGGGCGACGACTGCGCCCTGCTCGCGGTGCCGCCCGGGCAGCAGTTGGCGGTGAGCATCGATACCCTGGCGAGCGGAGTGCATTTCCTGCCCGACTGCGATCCGGAGGCGATCGGCCACAAGTGCCTGGCGGTGGGGCTGAGTGACCTGGCGGCAATGGGGGCGACGCCCGCCTGGTCGACCCTGGCCCTGACCCTGCCGGCGGATTTGCCGCGCACCTCGCCGGACTGGCTTGCGGCCTTCGCCCGCGGCTTCGGGCAACTGGCGCGGGCGCACGGGGTCGCCCTGGTGGGGGGCGATACCACCCGCGGACCTCTGTCCATCACGGTGCAGGTGCATGGGCTGCTTCCGTGTGCGGCCGCGGTCCGGCGCGCCGGTGCGCGCCCGGGTGACCTGATCTGTGTCAGCGGGAGCCTGGGCGATGCGGGGCTCGCCCTGCGGGCCCTCTTGGCCGGGGCGGTGCCGGACGCGGCCTTGCGGGCGCGCCTGGAGCGGCCGACGCCGCGGGTCGCCCTGGGGCTGGCCCTGCGGGGCGTGGCGACGGCCATGATCGATTGCTCGGACGGGTTGGCGGCGGACCTGGGTCATATCCTTGTCGCCAGCCAAGTAGGGGCGGAACTGGACCTGGCCGATCTGCCGCTGGTCGGGGCCGTGGCCGCGGCGGTGGCGCAGACCGGCGACTGGGGACTGCCGCTCGCCGGTGGGGACGATTACGAGCTCTGTTTCTGCCTGCCGCCGGGGCAGCGGGCGCGCCTGCCGGCGATTGCCGCGGCCGGCGGCTGCCCACTGACCCCGATCGGACGGGTCCGGGCCGGTGCGGGTCTCGTGTGCCGGGCGCCCGGGGGGCAGGTGGTCGAGCTGGCGCGCGCCGGGTTCGACCACTTTGCCGCGCTGCCCGACTGAGGGGGAGGGCGCGGGCCGCGCACCCAAGGGTCAGAGGGTGGGGGCCGGTAGCATGGCGCCGCTGGGTGCGACCTTGACCTTCGGTCCCTGGCCCGCGTCCACGGTGGCGGCCGGGCCCAGGTTGAGTCCGGGCCGCGGGGTCGGCATGGACGTGGCCGTCGCTTCGCGCTCTTGCTGGGCCTTGGTCGCCTGCTGGAGTGCCTGCCTGACCTGTTCCCGATCGCGCTTGAGGGTGCGCAGGTGTTGGCCCTGGTCCCCGGCCGCGCCGGTGAGATTATGCAGGGCCTCCCGCAGCCGCAGTTCGGTGGCCCGGATCTCGGAATCCAGCGACGCCAGTTGCCCGGCGAGGCCGCTGATCTCGGCGGGTCCGGCCAGGGCGCCCGGGACCGCGAGGGCGACGAGCAAGACTAAGAATCCCAGACTGCACTGTTTCATCATTCTTACCTGGACAGGGTGTAACCGCCGAACCGGGTTTCTCGTTCCTGCTGACGCGCGGCTTGAACGGATCCCAACGAAAACCCGAAAACTGAAAACCGTTGCGTATGGTTGCAGCGCTAGCGGGGCTTGGGTCCCGGGGTCGGGGCGCTGCCGACGGGCGCCTGGTTGTCGCCCGCGATGCGCTCCGCCGCCTCCAGACTGCTCTTGAGTTCGATCTCCTGCACCGTGAGGGTGCTGAGCCTGGCCCCTTGGCGGACTGAGGGGGTTCGCTCGAACGCGGCGGCGGCCTTGTCCACCTGGGGGGAGAGGTCCTCGATCCGGCGCACGATCGACTGGCGTTGGTGCAGGACGGCTGCGGCCTCGTTGCGCTGCTGGGTCTTCCGGGCGCTTGCGAGGTCGGCCTTGATCCGGTCGCGTCGCCGCTTCAGTTCCCGCAGGCGGCTGCCCAGATCGCGGACGGCCTGCTGGTCAAAGGCACGCAGGGCGGCCTGCAGGTCAGTCTCGGACGCGGCAATCGCCTCCTTGGCCGTCAACAGGTTCCGCTCCAGCAGCGCGGCCGCGGCAGTCCCGGCGGCGGAGAGGTCAGCGGCCTCAGCGGCGGCCGTCTGTCCCTGGGGGTCGCCGATCTCGGGGCGCCCGCCCTGGTCCGCGGCTGCGGCGGCCTCAGCTTGCTCGCGTGTCTCCATGGCCCTGGTGAGTGCTTCTGAGACCTCGCGTTCCCGCTTGCTGCGGTCGGACGCGGTCTCGGTCACGCCCCCGTCTGCTGTCCTGCGTGCCGCCGGGGATGCCGATGGATGCTCCCAGTCCGGCTCAGTGTCAGTGGCCTCTCCGTCGAGCCCGAAGGCGGGCACGCACAGCAGCAGGCCGAGCCAGAGGATCAGCGGACCGCATGCGTTCATTTTGCGATAACCCGTGGGGCGAAGAACATCAGGTGAGGATATTGAGGGCTGGTCGGCCGCCCTGCAATAGCGGCAGTGCCGGATGTGACGGGCACCAATGGTTCAGCCCCGGTGCGGGCGGACCTTGGTGACCGGCAGGGCGCCGGCAGGGTCATCCGGCCAGGCGTGCTTGGGATAGCGGCCCCGCAACTCCCGGCGGACGTCCGGATAGCCGCGCGCCCAGAAGCCGGCCAGGTCGCGGGTGATCTGGACCGGTCGGCCGGCCGGGGAGAGCAGGTGCAGCATCAGGGGTACGCGGCCGGCGCACAGGCTGGGGGTCTCGCGGGTACCGAACAGCTCTTGGATCGGGACCGGCAGCACGGGCTCCGGACCGGCCAGGTAGTCCAGCCGCCGACGGTTGCCGGCGGGGGTGGTCAGGGTCTCGGGGGCCAGGGTGTCCAGGCGTGCGCGCTGCGCGAAGTCGAGCCGCCCCGCCAGGACCTCCGTCAGGCGCAGGGCGCGCACCTGTGCCAGGTCGCGCTTGCCCGCAAGCCAGGGGGCGAGCCAGTCGCCCAGGGTCGCGCAGAGGTGCGTGTCGCCCAGATCTGGCCAGCCGCCCTGGGGGTCATGGGCGCGCAGGAGGGCGACGCGCGCCTGGAACTGGCGCGCCGCCGGATCCCAGGACAGGGCGCGTTCAAATTGGCGTGCAACCTGTTCGAGCAGTAGCGCGAGCGTCCGGTCCGGGTCGGCCGTCGGCACCGCCTGGGAGTCCAGGACCAGGGCGCCGAGCCGGGTCTCCCGGCGCGCCGTGACGCCTTCGCGCGCCTGGTCCCAGGCCAGGACCTCGGTGGTTTCGATGCGTTCGGCGAGCACCGTGCGCAGGTCCGATTCGGCGATCGGCAGGGCGAGTTGGATGCGGGCGTCGGGACCGCGGGCGTCCAGTTCCACAGCCACCAGGTAGGGGTGGACGGCCAGGGCATCGTCGCGCGGCAACTCGGCACCGGTCCCGCCGGCCAGGAGATAGCGCGATCCGGCCTCGCCCCGGCGCCGACAGACCCGATCGGGATAGGCGAGCGCGAGCAGGGCCCCGGGCTCGCGTGGCGGTGCCGGGTCGGTGCCGTCCCGCGGTCCGCGTCCGGCCCGCTCCGGTTCCGGCACCAGCCGCCGGCTCAAACGCTCCGCGCTGATCAGCCGGCCGCGCTCCAGGTCGCGCCCCGGGCGCCCCTCCCGAAAGGCTTCCAGGGCGCCCAGGCGCAGCCCGAGATCCGCCGGGCGCGCGAGCCCCGGGGCACCGGTCCAGCCGTCGCGCTCGGCCAGCAGGGCCGCCAGGTCCGCGGCGCGGCGCGCCTCCCGACCGGGGCGGGCGGCCACCAGCATCCGCCCCAGGCGCGGGTGCAGGGGCAGCTCCGCGAGCCGGCGCCCGACCGCCGTGATGGCCCCCGAGCGGTCCAGCGCCCCCAGGTCCCGGAGCAGGTCGACTGCCTGGAGCCAGGCGGGGGCGGGCGGCGGGTCCAGCCAGCGCAAGGCTGCGGGGTCGCGCAGGCCCCACAGGGCAAGATCCAGGGCCAGCGGCGCCAGGTCGGCGTCCAGCATCTCGGCGCGGCGGTGGGGCGCGCGCCCGACCTCCTGGGCGCGTGTCCACAGCCGGTAGCAGACCCCGGGCCCGAGCCGCCCGGCGCGCCCGGCGCGCTGCTGCGCGGACGCGAGCGGGATCGGCTCGGTCACCAGGCGGGTGAGCCCGGAGCCGGCGTGGAACCGGGGTTTGCGGGCGAGTCCGCCGTCGATGACCGTGGTCACCCCTTCAATGGTGACGCTGGTCTCGGCGATGTCCGTGGCGAGCACCACCCGGCGCCCGGCGTCCGGGCCTGGGACCAGCGCGCGCTGTTGCTCCGCCACCGTCAGTGAGCCGTGCAGGGGCAGGACCGCGATCCCCTCGCCCAGGGTGTCGGCCAGGCGCGCGCGCACCCGCTCGATCTCCCCGGTGCCGGGCAGAAAGGCGAGCAGGTCGCCCGCCTGCTCCCGCAGTGCCTCACGGATCGCCTGTTCCATGGCGGCCAGGGGTTCACGCGGCGCGATCTCCGCATAGCGCACCGCCACCGGGAAGCTGCGCCCCTCGGCGCGGATCACCGGCGCGTCGCCGAGCAGTCGGGCGACGGCGTCCGCCTCCAGGGTGGCGGACATGACGAGGATGCGCAGGTCCGGGCGCAGGGCCGCGGCCAGGTCCAGGGCCAGGGCCAGGCCCAGGTCCGCCTGGAGGCTGCGTTCGTGGAATTCATCGAAGATCAGGAGTCCGACGCCCGTGAGTTCGGGGTCCGACTGGAGCCGGCGGGTGAGGATGCCCTCGGTCAAGACCTGGATGCGGGTGCGGGCTCCGATGTGCCGCTCGAAGCGGACCTGGTAGCCGACCGTCCCGCCCACTGTTTCGCCGAGCAGGTCCGCCATGCGGGCGGCGGCCATGCGCGCGGCCGGGCGCCGCGGCTCCAACATAAGGATGGTGCCGCCCGCGAGCCAGGGGGCGTCGCGCAGCAGCAGCGGAATCCGCGTCGTCTTGCCCGACCCGGGCGGGGCGGTGAGGACCGCATGGCCCTGGGCCAGGGCGGTCGCGAGCTTGGGGAGGGCGCCGTCGACCGGCAGCGGCGCCCCGAGTTCAGATGGGCTCAGGAGGCGGCGGCCTCGCCTTCAGCGGCGGGCTCCGGCGCCGGCTTGGGCCTGGGCTGGGTGATCAGTGCCTCGGCCAACAGGATCTTGGTCTTGTCGGCGGCATTGACCCACTGCTTCTTGGCCTTGACCGCATAGCGGCCGGACTTCTTCTGAAAGATGGTGTATTCGGCGGTCTCTTTGATCTGCTGCATAGTGAATTCAGTGGCTAGTGGCTAGTGGATAGTGGTTAGTGGTTAGTGGTTAGTGGCTAGCGGCTAGCGGCTAGCGGCTAGTGGTCAGTCAGGGGGCTGGTCGCCCTTGCCCGCCTTCGGCAGGACCTTGGGCGCGTCGGGGTCGCGCTCGATCTCGATCCGGAACTGCGCGACCAGGGCCGCCATGGCGCCCAGGGCTGCGAGCACCGGCGCCATCAGGGTCAGGGCCCCGGCGACCCCCAGGCCGACGTTGAGCGGGATCTCCAGCAGCGACTCGCCGGTCGGGCGGCGCACCACCAGACGGCGCACGCTGCCCTGTTGGATCAGTCCCTTGACCTTGTCCACCAGGTCACTCCCGGCGACGGTGATCTCCTCGGTGATGGGTCGTTGGTCCTTGGCGGCCATGGGGTCTTGCTCCCAGGGTGGATCGGTGGCCGGAACTGTAACCGTTTTCGGGGCTGGCGTCACAGGGGGTTTAGCGGGAGAGTTCCTAGACGCATTTGGTGTCGCGGACGTAAAGTTAGGGTGAAGGACGAACCGGACAGGGATTCGCCCCGTCCCACCCGCGATGTGGAAGTGACTCCGCTAAGATTTGGGGGCCGTTTGGTAGCGTTGTGCCTCGTACAACGCGCCCTAGTCGGCGCTAACCTGATCCCAGAGTAATTTAGGGGTTCTATTATGAGCGAAATCGAAGCCATTGAAGCCCGTATTCGCGACCTGCCGGCCCAGGATTTTGCGTCCCTGCGGGATTGGTTCCACGAATTTGAAAACGAGCGCTGGGATCAACAAATAGCTTCGGATTTCAAGGCTGGCAAGTTCAATGACATGATCGCGAAAGCCAGAGCCGAGTTTGCCCAAGGCCAGGCGCAGGAGTTGTGAAGCATTACACCTCTTCGGATTTTCGGGATGCATATCGAAGGTTGCCGGCGGAGATCCGTGAGCTGGCGGACAAGAACTACGAGCTATTGAAAGCGAATCCTCGCCATCCTTCGCTGCAACTCAAACGCATCGAGGAGCTATGGTCGGTGCGCGTAGGGCAACATTATCGGGCGGTCGGTATTGACGCTCCGGATGGGGTTCAATGGATTTGGATCGGCAGCCACGCCTGTTATGACATATTTATCGCCTAGACGCCGACCGCTACGATCGAGCGTTGGAATTTCTGAGGCACGGCCTTGATCGGAAAACCTTGATCACCTGGGCCATCAGCAAGGTCCGGAAATATTTTAGCAGGGTATAGCCGTGGACGAACTCTTCAGTTGCCGCAACTGCATCCACAATTGCGGGCAAAGTCTGCTTATCGGGAGAGGGGCGGGGTTTTGCGTGAAGCATGACTCGGTTCTTATGAATCCGGAAAGAACAACCTGTAAATACCTTCACCGCAAGGATCTCCCGCGCTTCATCGTCGATGAAGGTTTACGCGAGCACGCCGGCGAATTCGCGAGATTTTCGGGTATCGCTGACTTGGTTGAGCATGTTCCCGTCGATCGTTTGCCCTACAGCGAGAAATTCGCTTGGAAAAACAGGCAATTCGACCCCATCAATCAGAGTCTTGCACAGTACCACAAGACCAAGCCGGCTTGGATCTTTCTGCAAGCCATGTCCGGCGGAGTCGATGGGCGTCGCGCCGTGACGCATGCCTCGCTCATTCGCAGGTATATGGATAATTGCGGAACCTGGAAGAGTTCCTATCGCTTCGTCCTGGCGATGATTCAGGAGCTGGCAATTACACCGAGCTTTCTGGATACGGATCTCAACGCAGCGAACGCAATTGATCCGGAGGTACGCGAGGATGCGGTATGGGATGTGTTTTTTACGCGCTTGAGCGGCATTCAGGAATACGGATTTCACTCCGGGATTGAAACGCTCATGTGGGCGACAGACCAGCTGAACGGTTCTCTGACTGATCTGGATTGGGACGGCCTGCGTCCCGAATTGGCCGAACGATGTCGGGAATGGGCGGATCTGATTATTTTTCATGCCGCCGAAGAGGATGCTTTTTTCCCACCGCATCCGCAGTGGGAAGAATACAGTGAAGCCGAGTCATTTTAGGGCCTTGCTCATCAGTGCGGCCAGCGGCGATCGGTCCGCACAGCGGACCCTACGGTAAGCCCGCGTTCCGTAGGGTCCGCTGTGCGGACCAGCGGCCTTGCGGCTCGCGCGGTGGCCGGAATTATGATCAAGGCCCAGTACAGCGCCCGACGGCGTTGAGCCCGAATCCGAGCCAACCTCCCAGCGATCAGCGTCGCTTCACTCCCGATCGCGGCGCTCCACGGTCTCCGGGTCGGCGATGATGGGGCGGTAGATCTCGACGCGATTGCCGTCGGCGAGCTTGGTGTCGAGCGAGACGATCCGCCCGAAGATGCCGACCTGATTGCGGGCTAAGTCGATTTCCGGGAACTGGGCGAGCAGGCCGGAGCGCGCGATGGCGTCCCGCGCCGAGGCACCGTCCGGCACATCGAGCTTGAGCCAGGTCTGTTTGAACTTGTCCGCATAGGCGACGCCGACGTGCATGGTGACCTCCCGGGTCAACTTCAGGAAACCTGGTAACGAGTCAGACACAAGTTAGTCATCGAATACAATCGTTGTCGTTGTCGTTGTCGTTGTCGTAATCGAAGAAACGATGCAAATTGAGCGGAAGGCCGTAGGGTGGACAAGCGATAGCGCAGTCCACCGAGTCCCGCGCCGCCGTTGGTGGACTGCGCTGCGCTTGTCCACCCTACGATGCCAACTTGCGTTCATTTCCGAATATCTTCTCTTTCCCCGCTCAGGCCGCCGCGTGGCTGTCCGCCGGCTGTTCCGCCGGTGCCGGCGCGGGCGCGGCGGCCTTGGCCGCGGCATCGCGCTTGCGCGCGGCCATGGCCTCGCGCTTGGCGCGCTGGATCGCCTCGATGCGCTCCGCGCGCTGCTCGATCAGGCGCCGGGTCTCGGTCTGCTTCTGCTTGGTGCGACCGCGGGCGGCCATCTCGCCCTTGGCATAGCTGAAGAACTGGGCGAGCGGGATGTGGGACGGGCAGACATAGGAGCAGGAGCCGCAGCCGATGCAGTCCATCAGGCCCAGGCGGACTGTTCCTTCCAGGTCCCCCGCGCGGGCGTGGGCGGCCATGCTGAGCGGCAAGAGGCCGCAGGGGCAGGCCTCGACGCAGCTCGCGCAGCGGATGCAGGGGGCGAGCGGGGCGGCGTTGATCTCGCCCGCGGTGAGCGCCAGCACGCCGTTGCTGCCCTTGACGATGGGGACCCGGGTGCTCGGGAGCGGCGAGCCCATCATGGGGCCGCCGCTCACCAGGCGCGTCGGCTCCTCGCGGAAGCCGCCGCAGTGGTCGATCAGGTGCTGCACGGGCGTGCCCAGGGGCACCCGCAGGTTCCGCGGTCGGTTGATGGCCGCGCCGCTCACCGTGACCAGGCGTGCCACCAGGGGTTGGCCCAGGCGCAGGGCCTGGTGGACCGCGAAGGCCGTCGCCGGGTTGTGGACCACCACCCCGATGTCGGCGGTCAGGCCGCGCGCCGGGGTCTCCAGGCCGGTGATGGCCTGCACCAGGTGCTTCTCCGAGCCCATCGGGAAGCGCATGGGGAGGTGCGCGACGCTGACCGTCGGGTAGGGCAGAGCGGCCTTAGTCATGGCGTCCTGCGCCTGGGGCTTGTTGTTCTCGATCCCGATGACGATGCGTGACACCCCGAGCGCATGGGCCATGATGCGGGCGCCGTCCAACACCTGCTCGGCGTGCTCGCGCATCAGCCGGTCGTCGCAGGTGAGATAGGGCTCGCATTCGGCCCCGTTGATGACGAGCGTCTGGAGGCTGTACTTGGTGCGCAGGTTGAGCTTGACCGCCGAGGGGAAGGTCGCCCCGCCCATGCCGACGATCCCGGCCGCCGCCACGCGCGCCGCCACGTCTTCGGGGGTCAGGGCGAAGGGGTCGGGGACGCCTTCCAGGCCTTCCAGCCAGCGGTCCTCGCCGTCGGGTTGCAGGGTGATGGTGCGCACCGACAGCCCCGAGGCGTGGTGGGCCGGGAAGCTGCCGATACCCATGACGCGGCCCGAGGTCGGGGCGTGCACCGGCGCGGACATGGGCCCCTGGGCCTGGCCCAGGAGTTCGCCCTTGGCCACCCGCTGGCCGCGGCGCACGGCCGGTGTGGCCGGGTTGCCGATGTGTTGTTGCAGCGGGACGTGCAGCAGCGGCGCCAGCGGCAGGTCCTCGATCGGCTGCTCGGCCGCCAGGTGTTTGCGGTCCTGCGGGTGGACGCCGCCGCGGATCTTGAAGAGCTTCATATCAGCCTCCCGCGTCAAGCGGTTGCCATGGCCGGGTTGGGCCAGAACCAGGTCTGGAGGGTCGGGGCGATGGGCCGCATCTCGATGCACTCGGTCGGACAGACCTCGAAGCACTTTTCACAGCCGATACAAGCGTCCGCAAAGACACTGTGGATCATGTTGTTGGCGCCCATGATGGCGTCCGTGGGGCAGCGCTTGAAGCACTTGGTGCAGCCGACGCAGAGGTTCTCATTGATGTGGGCGACGGTCGGGGCCTTGTCCGCCACACCCGCCAGATCCACCGTCTTGCCCAACAGGCTGCCCAGGGCCTCGGCGACCGCCCGGCCCCCCGGGGGGCAGACCGTGGCCGGGGCCGTGCCCGCGGTGAGGGCCTCGGCCGCCTGACCGCAGCCCACGTAACCGCACTGCCCGCACTGAGAACCCGGCAGCAGGGCCAGCGCCTGCGCGGTCAGGGGGTTGCCCTCGACCTTCAGGTAATGGGCGGCGAGCCCCAGGATCCCGCCCAGGACCAGACCGAGCAGGAACAGACTACCGATGGCGGTGAGCATGATTTCAGTGCCTCTGATGCGAGCGGCAAACCGCGCGTTCTTGAAGAGCATTTGTCCGCAAAGGAACGCAAATAAACAGACGGCGAAGCCCGCCGATCGGACCTCGTCTGAGTAACTTCTTTAATCCGACTCAATGCAAAGTAGGTGCCAAGGCGGTCCAGGCCCCGGGGACCGGCGACCTGAAGTCGGGAGGGGTTGCCCGTGTCTCGTATAATCTCTTTATATGTTAATATTTTAGACTCTACCCTCGGGTGCAGGGTCGGTCCGGCGGCAGGTCCGGCGGTGAAGGCCCCAGGTTCTCGGGGCTGTTGACGACATGACAATACCCATGCTGCGATCGAGCAGAATTGTCGTATTATCGACAGGCGGCCGGGCGGGCCCTGGTCCGGGCTCTGGTCCGGGCGGGCCATCGCGCCTTATCCTGCGCCCTCGCGCCGGTTTAGCGGTTGCCACACCGGGTCAGAATGCCCGGCCGCCAGACCGCCCCAACAGCCGATTATTTTTTTGATTTGCGTTCATTTGCGTTTATTTGCGGACAGTACTTCTTGCTCGTACCGTCACGCGGGCTCGTGCAAAACCTACCGGCCCGGTATGCTTAGTGCATCGCAAGGCTTCCGCAACCCCAACCCCTGACGCCCAGGAGAACACCGTGTCGGCCCGACCATCCCCGGAGTCCCCGGAAACCGCGGCACAGTTCGTCGCCACTGCCCTGGGTGAGTTCCTCGCCGCCCCCCCGGCGGGAACCCCGGGGGAGGTCATCGAGGCCCTGACCCTGATGGCCGGCAACCCGCGCGATCCGCTGTCCCCGCGCCTGTTCTTCGAGGCGGTGGAGCAGGCCCCCTCGGCGATCTCCATCACCGACGCGCGCGCGACCATCCTTTATGCCAACCGCGCCTTCGAGATCCTGACCGGCTACAGCCGCGACGAGGTGATCGGGCAGAACGAGAAGATCCTGTCCAACCAGGCGACCCCGAACACCATCTATCAACACCTGTGGCGGACCATCCAGCGTAAGCAGACCTGGACCGGGACCCTGGTGAACCGCACCAAACAGGGCGGGGACTATCTGGCGGAGTTGACCATCGCCCCGGTGCTGGACCGCAGCGGGGAGCTGAAATATTTCCTCGGAATGCACCGCGACGTGACCAAGGTGCATGAACTGGAGGGCGAACTGCGCCGCCAAAACGCGCGCATCGAGACCGTGCTGGACGCGGCCCCCGTGGTCGTGGTCCTGCTCAACGCCGAGGGTCGGGTGATCCTCGACAACCAGGAGTACAAAAAGCTCGTCGGCGACCTGCGCGGGCAGGAACCCGCACAGATCCTGAGCACGGCACTGCGCGAGCAGGTGGGCCTCGATCCCCTGGCCGAGTGCCTGGGCGGACGCGCCTTCAAGGACCTGGAGGTCAGCATCCTGGTCCCGGGGGCCAGCGGTCCGCGCTGGTTCTCCTGCTCCGGTACCCCGGCGGACGAACTGGACCCGAGCGCCCGCGGCTTCTTCGGCCGCCAGAAGGCCGGCGAGCGGCGCATGCTGCTGCTGGCCAACGAGGTCACCGCGCGCCGCCGGGACATGGACCGGGCACACCTGGAGAACCTGCGCGCGCGGCTCGCCGAGCAGCAGTTGGCCCACGGGATGCGCGAGGCCTTGGCCGCGGCCATCTACCAGATCCAGGCGCCCATGAACGTGATCCAGGCGGCCGCGGCCATGGCGCGCGGCGGCAACGCGAGTCTCGCGACCCTGGCCGGGATGCTGGAGGACATCAGCCGCTCCGGGGCGCGCGCGCTGACGACCCTGAAGGCGGCCCTGCCGGAGGGGCCCCGGGAGACCGGTGTCATGGTCAACATCAACGACCTGCTGCGCCAGGTCCTGGTGCTGGAGACGGACCGCCTGCTGGCCGCCGGGATCGTGGTGGACTGGCGCCCGGCCCACCTGCTGCCGGAGCTCTCAGGCCACCAGGATTCACTCAGATCGCTGTTCAAACACCTGATCGACAACGCCATCCAAGCCCTCAATGAGTCCGGTCGGCCGCATCGCGACCTGTTGCTCGCGACCCGACGGGTGGACGCGGCGGTAGAGGTGGCGATCCAGGACAACGGCCGCGGCATCCCCCGCGAAGACCGCTACCGCGTCTTCGAGCCCTTCTACATCGGCTGGCGCAACCGGCGCGGCCGGGCCGGCATGGGGCTCGCGATGGCCCAGGAGATCGTCACCGCCCACGGCGGCAGCATTGAGGTGGACCCGGACTACCAGGACGGCTGCCGCATCCGCCTCACCCTGAGTGCCGTGGCGGCGGAAGAGTGACCGCAACCGTGAACGCCATGACGAGTGAGTCCGTGCCTTGCCGGGTGCGGCGCGCACCGCCCGGCCTCGCCGCACCGACCGGCTGCGCTCGCCGCGCCCGGGCCGGCAGCAGACGCCGGCCCCTCGGTGCGCGCGGCGCACCCTACCCACGATCGAATCATCGATGAATCCTGATTCCCCGGTTCCAGGCACCCCCACGGGCACCTCAGCGGGCACCCCCACGGACGCGGCGCGGCTGGATCTCCACGAGGCCCAGTTGTCCGCCCTCTACGAGGTGAGCACCGTGCTCGGCCGCTCGCTGGATCTGCGCCAGACGCTGCGCGAGGTTCTGCGCGTGCTCCACGAGCGCGGCCGGCTCTGCTACGGCCTGGTCAGCCTGCTCGACGAGGAGAGCGGCGAACTCTTGATCAGCGCCCTCTATAACAAAGAGGACGCGGACCCCTTTGAGCCGGTCAGCTACCGCCCCGGCGAGGGCGTGATCGGGCGGATATTGCAGAAGAACCAGCCCTGGATCCTGCCCCGGGTGGGCGACGAGCCCCGCTTTTTGGACCGGCTGAACCTCTACCAACCGGACCTGCCCTTCATCGGCGTGCCCATCCGCATCGGTGAGGGCGCTGCCGTCGGGGTCTTCGCCGCCCAGCCGCCGGTGGCCGACGGGCTCTTGGAGGAGCGCGCCCGCTTCCTGGAGATGGTTGCCAACCTCATCGGCCAGGCGATCCGCTTGGCGCGCGGGGTGGAGGCCGACCAGGCGGCGCTGCGCGAGGAGCGCGACAAGCTGCGCCGCGAGGTCAAGGGCGTGCACGGCTTCGACAGCATCATCGGGCGCACCCAGCCCATGCGGCTGGTCTTCGATCAGGTCCGCCAGGTCGCCAAGTGGACCACCACGGTGCTCATCCGCGGTGAGTCCGGCACGGGCAAAGAGTTGATCGCCAGCGCCATCCACTACAACTCACCGCGCGCCCGCGCGCCCTTCGTCAAGCTCAACTGCGCAGCATTGCCGGACAACTTGCTGGAGTCCGAACTCTTCGGCCATGAGAAGGGCGCCTTCACCGGCGCGGTCGCCACGCGCAAGGGCCGCTTCGAGCAGGCCGACGGCGGCACCCTGTTTCTGGATGAGATCGGAGAGATCAGCCCCGCCTTCCAGGCCAAGCTCCTGCGCGTGCTGCAAGAGGGTGAGTTCGAGCGGGTGGGCGGCGGCCGGACGCTCAAGGTCGACGTGCGGATCATCGCCGCCACCAACCGCGACCTGGAGGCCGAGGTACGCGCCAACGAGTTCCGCGAGGACCTCTACTACCGCCTCAACGTCATGCCCATCCGCATGCCGGCCCTGCGCGAACGGATCGAAGACATCCCGGATCTCGTCCGCTTCCTGGTCACCAAGGTCGCCCGGATGCAGGGACGCGATCTGGAGATCACCGACAGCGCCCTGCGCATCCTGATGCGCCACGACTGGCCCGGCAACGTGCGGGAACTGGAGAACTGTATCGAGCGCGCCGCCGTGATGAGTGCCGACGGCACCATCGACCGCGCCGTGATCGAACTCACCGGGCTCGACGTCAGCGCCTGGGCCGGTCGCCCGGGCGGACCCGGGCTGGGCGTCGGCAGCGCGGCCAGCAACGGCTCCGGCCCGGGCGTCGGCGCGGGGGCGGACCCCCAAGCGGCGGCAGACGGCCCCCCGAAGGTCGACCTGGACGACCCGGATCTCGACGAGCGCGAGCGCGTCATCGCCGCCCTGGAAGAGGCCGGCTGGGTCCAGGCCAAGGCCGCGCGCCTGCTCAACATGACGCCGAGGCAGATTGCCTATCGGATCCAGACGTTGAACATCAAGGTGCGGCAGTTTTAAAACCCCCGCGGGCGCCGGGCTCCTAGCATCGCGGCCAAGGGTCGTTGCAGGTCGCCCTTCAGGGCGACCGAGCCTGCGCGATAGCACTTGGTCGCCCTGAAGGGCGACCTACACTCCAACGGTGAGCCCTCGCGGCACCCCTTCACCCTCGTCAACGCGATCAAATTTTCCGACCGGGGCGAGATTCGGCTCAGTTTCCTAGGGTGGATAGGCGCAGCGCATTCACCAGCGGCCCTGGAGGAAAACCTGTAACCGCGCATCCGCGAGCGCCGCCGACGAGCGGAAAATCGACGCCGGGCGCGTCGTGGCCCGGGCACAGCGCCGCCTGACAGGATGGGCGGGGGCGTAACCTTACTCATCGACACGCATTGGGGCATCACAGCGTTTCTTAAACAGCGCTCAATAGGGGTAAAATACCTAAGCGCCAGTTCTTGAGCTTGGCGCACCCGTGGCAGCCCTCTGGGATACCCGTCCGTGCGTCCCCAGGAGGTTTCCTCAGTACCCACCCTCAACCAAGTAAACCAAGCGGAGACTCCCATGGATTTCATCAGCCTGACCTACCTCGCAGCCGGCGCCGCGCTCGGATGGCTTTTCGCGCTCCTGACGGGGCGCCATGCGTTCGGCCAACTCGTCAACCTCGCCACCGGCGCCCTCGGCGCCTACTACGGCGCCATCGTGTTCACCCAGTTCAGCCTCGCCGCTCAGTACCCCGGTTGGCAGGGCGCGCTGGGCGCCGCCCTCATCGGGTCCGCCGCGCTGCTGTTCGTGCTCACCTTGATCCGGCGGTCCTGATCCGGTTCCGCGGGGTGGCCGGCCGGCGACTCGCGCGCCAGGGCCCTCCGCCCCGCGGTTGACTTGCTCCCGCGCCCGCTCACGAAACCTGGGACAGACCAAGGGTTCTGGCCGACAACCGGCACAATATGCTGATTTATCAGCGCTAAATCAGAAAACCCTGGTCTGTCACGGGCATGCGAACGGGCCTCCATCCAGCCGCGGCAGGGTGTGAAAGCCCTCCCGCCGCGCCCGGGGCTGGTCCGGCCTGGTTGAAGTACAGTTGGAAGGACTGATGTAGGTCGCTTTGAAGCCGCGCGCGCGAGCCCTGCCGTGCGGGGCAGCGTCGGCTGCCGCCACCCGCAGGTCAGAGCGGGCGCTGACGCCGCCACCAGGACGACCCACCCAAATGATCCAAACCTCTGCAAAACCGGTGTTCTTCTACGATGGCGGCTGCCCCCTGTGCCGACGCGAGGTCGCCCATTACCGCAGACTCGACCGGGCCGGCGCCGTTGACTGGGTAGACCTGTTGGCCGCGCCCCAACGCCTGCGTCAGGCCGGACTCGACACCCGTCGGGCCATGGCCCGCCTGCATGTCATCGATGGCGACGGCCGTCTGCTCAGCGGCGTGCCCGGGTTCGTCGCGATCTGGCGTCGGCTACCCTATTATCGGCACCTGGCCCGGATCGTCACCGCCTTGGGCTTACTGCGCCCCCTCGACTGGGCCTACGATCACTTCGCCGCCCGGCGTTTTCGCAGCCGTTGCAAGTCAGGGGTCTGCGGGCTCGGCAAGGTCGACCCGCCATCCGATCGCGAGATCGGCACCGTCGCCGCGGCGTTGATCTCGAAACGGACAGGCTCTCCGTCCAGTATGCCGGTCCCGGAGATGGAACACGGGAGCCAGTAAAACGCGGCGTGCCGTTCCTCCGCGGTAATCGGCACACAGAGCGATAGCAGCCGCGCGGCGTCGGCGGGCGTCAGCCGCCACGCCCGACAATCCTCCACCACCGCCGCATCGGCCGGTTGGTCCAGCACCGCTGGGGCGAGCGTCGTGACCGTGATGGGGCTCCCGCCGAACCCATCCGACGCGCAGAGCGCGAGGGCCCCCGCCCATACCAGGCTACTTGTCTTAAAGGCCGGCGCCTTCACCACTGGTTTTGTAGACGATCTTAATGGGCTCCTGGATTTCATGATTGTCGAGCCCCCAACAGGCGTTCAGCCGATGCACCGCGGACCGCGAAAGACGCGTTCGCGGTGCCACGCGAGAAACGCGCGATGCGGATCCACGAGCCGCTGGACCCACAGCGGCCTGTCGAGCCCCAAGCGTTGCCTGGACGCGGGGTCGAGCAGGTCCGAGACGATGACCAGGCCCGCGTCATCAACGGTGATGAAGCCGCGGTCGAAGACCGCGTCGAGTTGGGGGGCCAGCAGCAGGCCATTGAACACGTCCAGGCGTTCGGCGTCGCTGTCGCAGTCCGCCCAGGGCTTGATGTGGCTCGCGCGCAGGAGTTCGGGGACGGCGAGCCCGGTCACCGCGCAGACGCCGTCCCAGTAGTCGAGCAGGCCGGTGCGGAACAGGTCCTGACCCGCGCGTTGTACGACGAGTCGCTCCGCTTCCGTCGTCCGCGGGAGCGCTGCCGTGCGCTCCAGGAAGACCTGCAAGGGCGCGTCCGGGAGCACCCGCGACAGTTGAAAGGCCCGCCGGATCAGGCGATGGAGCGACGCCACGTCGGCCAGGCCCCGCGCCGCGCAAGCGCCTGGCGGTAGCGGATTCGCCCAGGGCGCTCCAAGCTCGGGCAGGGCCGCGCAGACCTCGCGGCGAGAGAAGGCAACGAGGTAGAGCGACCCGTTCAGGACGCCGAGCCAGATGCGCAGGCTGGTCTGACTGCTCGCGAAGGGAAGCCAGGCCCCGTCCCGCGAGCCCGCCAGGTCGAAGCCGTTGTCCGTTGCCGCCTTTTCCAGCAGGGTGAGCGAGATCGGACCAGGGGTCATGCATGCCTCCTAACGGGGCGATATCCGCCAAGACGAGTCGTGTCGCAGATTCCGTGGCCGATAAGAATTGTTTGTAAAACAGATAACGCTAGCACCAAGGCAGACTCTCTATCGGCCATTGTCTCCACCCTGGCCGATAGACGGCCTCACGCTTTGGCGGGTCCAAAGCACCTCGCCGCGCGACGCCCCGCAGCCGTCGTATAGTTCGAGGAGGGACGGCACCTAGGCGCCCCGAATATTCCCCCACTCTACCAGATGGCGCCCGCGATCCCGCCTCGGACACGGACGGCGCAGGGCTTGCAACGCTTGCCTGCGAGGAGCTTGTCGCATATACTGCCCTTGGACGCTTGAGCCTTCAGAAGCTGAAGCTCCAATTCCGAGGCCCGTACGCAAGTGCGGGCTTTCGCGTTTCTGGGGGTCGCAATGCACTACATCGCGTACCTGGATGAGTTCGGTTACATCGGTCCCTTTGTGAGCCGGGAACATCCGCATCACAACACAAGTCCCGTCTTTGGACTTGGCGGTTTTGTGCTACCGTCAAGTAAGGTGCGGGCGTTTGCGACCTGGTTCTACCAGCTCAAGTGCAACCTCCTGCAGTTCGAGATCGACCGCGACGGGATTCCTGCCTACCAGTGGGAGAAGAAGGGGGCCGCGCTCTACACCACGACGAACGTCCTCAAGTATCGGGAGTTGCGTAACGCGACCTTCCGTTTGATGAACCGCATCGAGCGTGATGGAGGAATGGTCTTCTACGTCGGACTCCAGAAAACCCATACTCCCGAATCGAACAACCGTTGGCGAGCAGCTACCAGCCGAGCAATAGCCAGGGGTCGGCGGATACAGCGCCGCATCGGCCGATGGGGGCAACACCGGTGGAGCCCTCGACGAGTGCGTCCTCGAAATCGGTGAGGTCATGCGTCTGCCAGAACTCCGCCAGTGCAGTGATGGAGTCCGTCTCGGGTCGCTCGTTCATCGTCTTTGCCATTGTTGATAGGGGTAAAGGGGCCAAGATCGGGTTCCGCCTCCGCGTCCGGCGCAAATCGATTCGACCCTGGTCCCTTTGTCCAGGGCCTTGATCCTGCGCGTCCGCAGCCGGCAGTCCCTGGAGAAGCCTATTGGCTTGGATGACTCGTCAAGAGGCGCTTCAGTCGCTCGATCTCGGCAAGGGCAGCGGCTTCGCGCTGCAACGCGGCCTCGGTCTGCGCCTGCGCCTGCAATTCTGCGGCCCGCGCCTGCTCTTGCGCGGTCCGCGCCCGCTCCTTCGCTGCACGCTCCCGTTCCAATTGCGCACGCGCCTGCTCCGCCGCGGCACTGAGCTCCGCGATCCGGCGCTGGGTACTGCGTTGCTGGCGCAGGAAATTCTGACGCGACTGGTAGGCATGATAGGCGCGCTCTTTCTCGGAAAATGCCATCAGTCGGTCACGGCCAGCAGTTGGATCTCGACCTGGAAGACCCGCTGTTGCCCATCGCGCGCCTTGACATCGACGATGCTCATTTTGTCGTCCAGAAACTCCCGCTCGTTGTATGGGTTGAGGATTTCGACCTCGACCACCGGAGAGGCCAGATCCGCCCCCAGCACCGCGTTCAAGAAATGGATCAGCAGCCGACGGTTGGACTCGGCACCGAGCAATGCCTTGAAGACGCAGTCGATCTTGGGGTCGATGGGGTGGCGCATCGCGAGACTATAGCGCACGAGCGCCTGGAGGCAAGCTCGGCGAGCGAGGCTGGAAGGGCAGGAAAAAGGGTGAAGGCCCGGTCACCCGATGCGTGTGGTTGCCGGAACCACGGACGTGATCGGTCTGTCCTGGTTGAAGTACGGCTGGAAGGACGGATCTTCTCTCCTTTGAAGCTGCGCAAGTGAGCCCTGCCGTGCGAGGCAGGGTCGGCGGCCACCACCCCCAGGCCGGAGCGGGCCATGACGCCGCCACCCACCATGACGAGCAACCAAAAATGAGCGAACAATCACCAAGACCGGTCGTCTTCTACGATGGCGGCTGCCCCCTGTGCCGGCGCGAGATCGCCCATTACCGCAGACTCGACCGGCACGGCGCCGTTGAGTGGGTGGACCTGTTGGCCGAACCGCAGCGCCTGCGTCAGGCCGGACTCGACACCCGTGCGGCCATGGCACGCCTGCATGTCATCGATGTCGATGGCCGATTGATCAGCGGCGTGGCCGGGTTCGTCGCGATCTGGCGTCGGCTTCCCTATTATCGGCACCTGGCCAGGGTCGTCACCGGCTTGGGATTAGTGCATCCCCTCGACTGGGCCTACGGTCACTTCGCCGCCCGGCGTTTTCGCAGCCGCTGCAAGTCGGGAGTTTGCGGACTCGGTTGAGGACACGCGATTCACCGCTGGCTCGCTCGCTCCAGCGCAGGAGTGAGGCTGGTCTGACTGCTCGCGAACGAGAGCCAGGGCCCGTCCGTCGCCCCCTCCAGGTCGAAGCCGTTGTCGGTGGCGGCCTTCTCCAGACGGGTGCGGTCGATGGGTGACAGCATCACCGTCCCTTACTTAGGGTCTTGGTCAGCCATCCAACGCGGATACTCACGAATTCTTGAAGCGTTCGTTCTGCGAGCATCGCCGCTGCACGCGCCGCCCGGTCATCCTTGCTCGCCGTCCTGCCTTGGTAGTCATCCTCCAGTCGATCACACTCGCTGTCCACCGCGGCCGCCCGCGCCGCGATCAGTGTCGGGTGGTTCAGGTTGAGGATTCCGTTATCCCTCGTCTGATCGTTGTGCGGAACGCCGATAGCAAGAGCGAGCGCTCTGCGCTGCGCGTCGCTGAGAGGCGCATCCGAGCGGACGTAAATCTCCCCCTTGCTCGTAAAGCCCAGGCAGCGCTCGTAGCCGAGGGCTACCGGCCAGGGAAGATCCGGGGCCTGGTCATCCGCTCGGAGCGCGCTCTGTCCCTTGCGGCAGTCGCATGTCGTTTCGGTGGCGCAGCACAGGTAGAGATTATGCCAGTACAGCGCGAGATTCGGGTTCTTACTGAGCGGTCGCCAGTGGTCTATGCGTGGACCTGGCTGCTGCCCCTCGGCGATGCGGCGCTCGCAGTAGACACAGAGATACCCTTGCTCCTCGTAGAGCACTGACCTCAGCTTGCGCTTCTCCAGTGCATCAAAGGCCGAGCGGGCGCACTCCGCCGCGTCCGCCGCCGATCGCAGGGCCACAAGAAACGCCTTCTCGGCCTGCTGCATGCTCTGCCGCGGCTGCCCATCCGGCGACACGTTCCTTGGGGACCGCGGTTTGCCGAGCTTGCGCATTGGTCGTCTCAGTCCATCAATCGACGGGCACGGATCAGCGCGGGGTCCAGGTCGCCCCACTTCGCTTCCATTGCCGCAAAAAGCGCTTTGGCCTGATCCATGGCACCCTGCTCCCTGGCACCACGGTCAATGGCGTCGTGCAGCTTACGCAGCATCGCCTCGCCGTCGTCGTCGCGGTCGTTGGTGCCCATCAGATCCCGCAGGATCGCGTTGCTGTCCCGGCCCTCGACGAATACGCCGTGCTCTTGGACCTTTCCGTCGACCAAATGGCGGACCTGGCGGTTTTCCGCGCTGCTCAGCACCTGCGGCGAGTGTGTCGTCACGATGAACTGGAGTCGGGGAAAGACCTTTGTCAGCCCATCCAGAGCCACCCGCTGCCAGCGTGGGTGCAGGTGCAGGTCGATCTCGTCGATCAGGACGACGCCTTCCGCCAGCGCCGGTGCCTCGCCGCCGTCCTGCTCGTTCAGGATCACCGCGCGGCGGGCAATGTCGGCCACCAGCGCGAGATAGACGTGAAACCCGTCGGATAACTCTTGCCAGGGAGCGACCCGCCCATTCTCGAACCGTACCACCGGGCTACGCTCGCGCGGGTCGTACCATGACCGCGTCACGTCAGGCGTGGCCCTCGCGACCGTATCCATGACAATACTGGCAAGTGCCCGCTCCCGCTCGCCCTGCTGCTGACGGACCGTATCGGCCAGCACCTCTTCGAGCAACCAGGTCAGCAAGGCCGAGTCGTCCAGGGCGGCGTTCAGGCTGCCCGCGTACCCTTCCCAGCGGTCGGGGGGACTGGCGGCCGGTCGGGTCGATGCCTTGCCACGCCCCATCCGCTCTACGCCATAGAAGGCAAACAGCGGCCAGCGCGCGCCGGGCACCCGCACCTGCTCCATCGCGTCGAGTACCTCCCCATGGTGGACATCCTTGCGGTTCGAGGCTGGATTCACGGTGCTGATCCAGCCCACGCCCGCAGTAGCGCCGACAGCGGCGGTCCAGATGAGGGTGCAGGGGCCGGCCGGCTCTCGCCGACCGCGCTCGTCCAGCGTGACCTGGCGCGGGTCGCGCCGCGGATCGAGCTTGAGACCGCGTGGCGTGCCCGATTGGAAGGGGGTCAGTCCGACCGCCAGCGCCGTCAGCACCGCGGTCTTGCCGCCGCCGTTCTCGGCGAACAGCACCGTCAGGTCGGGTTCGAGGTCGAGGTCGAGTGCCTCGAAGCAGCGATACTGCTCCAAGTGGAGTTGGGTGAAGCGGAACATGGTTGAGTGGCGAGTGGCGAGTGGTGAGTGGTGAGTGGCGGATGGCGAGTGGCAAATAGCGAGTAGCCACTGACCACTAGCCACTAGAGCCGGCGTGCAGCCGCTCGTGAATCCACCTGGACACCAGGGCCGTTTCGGGGATGTGCTCCTGACGCGCCCTGGCGCGAAGTGCGGCCAGGTCCGCGGCGGGGAGACTGACGGACAGGGGTTCCGCGCGCTGAAACACCGGCTCGGTCACCTCCACGAGTACGTCCTCGAACTCGGTGAGGTCATGCGTCTGCCAGAACTCCGCCAATGCCGTGATGGAGTCCGTCTCGGGTAGCTTGTTCATCGTCTTTGTCATATGAATTCCCTCTCGCTAGAACGTCGTGCTCGAATCGAGGCGCGAGCCGATACCCTAATTGCTGAGGAAATGGCGCTGAGGGACTTGACATCTAATGCTTAAAGAGCAGCCAATCTCTTAACTAGATCAGGTAAATATCCCGTTCTTGCAGGTTGATCGTCCATCCCGAGCAGTTGGTAGACCTGACCACCAATACCGGGGACGACGTTGCCACTCTCAGTTCGGTCTTCGTCAACCGCAAAGAACACAAAACGAAACTTATTCGCGATGTGCGGAGGAAACTCTGAACATAACGCCTCTTGCGCATTAAAATACATTACAGGAGCAACAACATAGATTCGACTTACATTAATAGATTCTATGAGAAAGAGAATATTCGTCCTGACAACACAACTCGTCGATATGATGGACTTAATGATTATAACCTCATCGACAGAATCAAAGCCAGGCTGGATATACTGATGGACGATCGGGGCAACGCTTGAATTATTGATAGAGTAGTGATTGTTCCAAAATACCGCAGCGAGCGTTTCATGCTCGTGTTGTACAGATTCCATAACCCCATTTGCGAGGTAATCTGCGTCCTCAGCGGTGGACACAACCAAACACCTACGACCACTCGGAATCTCCGCGCCAACGATGTTTCCAAGCTGCTTGCCAAGTTCTCTCATAGCAGCTTGATATTCAGTCGGAGACCCTACACTCGCAATCAATTTTTCCAACGTCGCTATAGCCGCTGCGTTGGCAAAATCGCTATATTTCCTGCTACTCTTTTTCATCATCGTGGCTTGCCACAAGCAGTTAGTTGATGAGATCAGGTATGGACAGTGACATTAAGAACCTGAAAAACTCTTCTAAAGTGCTGATCTTATCCAACACATCTTGGTCGGGAACAGCATTGGGCGGCAAACTGACGCCATAACCATTTCGGCCTACCATGTAGCGACCGCCACGCAACTGAATGTCAATCCCATCAAATTCAGCGCATTTCTTGACGAGCCACTCAGGAACAGCGAACTCCTGCCTAGTCAACCCCAAGAATAGATCAGGCTTGGAGTTCTTCCGGGCTTGTGCGAAGACCTCTTGAATCGTCCTTGGGTGTTGATCAGCGCGCCAGATACCCAAGACTATCGAGACTGGAGTCTGAATCTTTCTTCTATTTCATCTGTCCAATCCGCCGCTGAACCAAAAGAGTTCTTGGCCTGATAGTTCGTCTTTAATCTTTGGGAGTTATCTCGAATGCAGAGATCATCGACAAACGCCAGCTCTTGTGAAGAAATCTCAAACTGATCTAGCTGCTCTTCATGAGCTGCAATCGCACAGATCCGGGCTACCGCAAAAAAATCCTCGTAAAGCCCGCCTTTTTGATTATTGTCGCCACCAGTTCTTATCCGCTTAAGTTTCTTAGCAACTTCTGGGCCATAACTGGCATCGACGAACTCAACAAGATCCATTACACCCCATCTCCGAATAGTAGACGATTTTCATCGGAATTCGTTCGCATCGTTAAGGTAAGCTGTGTTGACTATAGCAACTGTAAACCAATCTGGACACACCGGCACGAGCGAAAATGGCCTAAGGGCGAGACGTAGGGCTGGCCGGTGGCGGAGGCATGGGCCAGGGCGTCGTAGCACTCCAGCACCAGGCGGCGGGTGCGGAACTCGCCGTGGGTGCGGGTCTCCGTGCGCTCCAGCACCGCGAAGGTGCCGAGGATGTAGTCGGCGTCGTCCCGCGACACGCCGTAGAGGTGGAAGAAGGCGGCGTCGAGCTCGCATTGGAGCCGGAAGCGACGGTCGGGGTCCCAGATGAAGGGCGGTCCCTCGTCGCCGCAGTCGCGGGCGAAGGGTTGGAGATCCCAGGCGGTGTAGGTTAGCTCCAGGATGCGGGGGAGTAGCCAGTGGCCAACGCTCTGATCGAGCATCCACTGTGCTTGACGCGAGTACACCATGGGGTTGAGCACAGGGAACTGTTTAAGTAGGAAATACGCGAGCGAAATCCCGCCGACCTTCTGGCGCGCGGCGTAGTCCAGGGCGAAGGACGAAAGGTTTGCGAAGAAGCAGGCGACAGTCGGCGCTGGCGCATCCACGAGCGCCAACGGCAGTTTGTGCCCAACCGCCGCATAAGGAACCAGGGAGGCGATAACAGTCCGGGTGTCCGTGCTTCGGCAGACATCGCGCCAACCGAGCAGCCATTGACGATCCCAGCGACCGTCGAGGCGGTCATCCACCTCGGCCCGCTCGACCCAGTACCGCGGCAGCGGTCGATAGTTCGGGTCCGCGAGGCGTTCGACTGGAATGTCCGGGAGCTGAGTGTCGAGTGAACCCGCTGGCCTATCGGCATAGTCGCCGAACCTGTGGTCGAAGTGATGGACCATTTTGGCCTCAAAGAGCGGCAGCATGACCTGTCCGTCTTTCAAGAAGCGGTTGCCCTCCAGCTTCCAGCCCGCCGACGCGAGCTCGTTGCGGGTACGGAACAGGCCGGAGTCGTTGGCCATATCCAGCATCCGCAGGAATCGGATTCCCCACGGGTTACCATCCGGATCGCCCTCCCGCCACAACACCCCGGCGCGCCGGTACAGCGCCAGGTTCAGCCGCGCGTCGCGCCCGCCACGGAACGTGGGGCAGGTGCCGGTGTTGGGGTTGAGCAGCGCGATATCCTCTGGTCGGAGGCTGAACGTCCGCTCTGGATCATGCAGTTCGCTCGGGTCCTCGGCGAAGAACACAAGCGTCGCGGCAAGCCCCGGCTCCCGCGAGGCCGTCACGAGACAGAACTTGAACCGTCGGTGTCCTACGTCGTAGAAGAAGCCGTCGTGGTTTCTGAAGTCGTAGAGGCTGCGCAGGCTTCCGGTGCTCACGAGCGCGTGGAAATACTCCTTGGTCGTGTCGTCGGTGGCGATCCCGCTGGGCACGATAAACCCTGCCCGGCCGCGCGGACCCACCAGGCGCCAGTTGTGCTCGGCAAAGAGGGCATAGGTGTTGATGTCGCCCTTGCCGCACAGCGGGTAGCGCCCGGCCTGGCGGACGAAGTGGGTGGTGCCCTGGGCGACGCGGCTCTCGCGGTTCCACTCGTCCGCCAGTTCGGGGTTACGCACCGGCAGCTCATTGATGAGCCGCTTGCGCTCGGCGGCGTTCCGCGCCCCGGCGATGGTATCGTCCCGCGAGGCGAAGAACTCCTGTTCTTGCAGTTTCACCCGCTCCCACGGCGGGTTGCCAAGCACCACATCGAAGCCGCCGCGCTCGAAGATCTGGGGAAATGCGAGCTCCCAATGGAACAGGGCATAGTCCCGCGCCAGGCGGTCGGCAGTCGCTTCCAGCACCGGCGACGGACGGTCGCCGTCCGCCAGGGCACGCCAGACGGCCTCGGTCGGCGCCGCCTCGACTACCGGTCCGGCCTCGCCCTTGGGCCAGAGGAAGGCCGCACACCAGGCATCATGGACAAGCGTCTCGTGGCGCCAGGGTTCGGAGGCGAGTAGTTCGGCCCAACGGGCCTCCTTCTGCGCAAGGGAGGCGGCATCGGTGTCCGGCGTCGCTTCGACCTGATCGACCGCCGCCCGGAGCCCCCCCGTCCCAACCGGCGCCCCGAGTGAGAGGAGCCGCTGTCCGCCACGCTCGGCCTTGTTCTTCGCCTTCAGCGCCTTGGTGAGCTTGGCCGTGTCTCCTTCGAGCACCACCCAGGCATCATCCGGGATGCCGTCGCTCATCAGCGCGCGGCTGGTCCCGAGCAGTGCGTTGCCGTGGCGGATGTGTGAATCGAGAAAGGTCAGCGGCAATCCTGGGTCCACGGCCTCCATCCACAGGGCTACCTTGCACAGCTCCACGGCCAAGGGGTTGAGATCCACGCCGTAGATGCAGCGTCCGACCACCTGTCGCAGGGCGTGGCGATAGTCCTCGGGGGTGGGCGTGCCCTGCGCCTTCAGGCGGGCGACGCGCTCGGCGAGACGACGGGCGGCGGCGAGCAGGAAGTGTCCGGAGCCGCAGGCCGGGTCGACGACGGCCAGGGACAACAGGGCCTCGTCCGGGTGGTCGGGGTTGCGGATGATGGTGGCTTCCATCACGGGACCGAGCGCGCTGTCGAGCAAGATATTGACCAGGCTATCGGGAGTGTAATAGCTGCCGGAGGTCTTGCGGGCGTTGCCGCGGCTTTCGTCGCGGCCCGCAAAGCGGAAGGTACGCCCGTCCTGGGCGATCTGGGGGACGAGCTCCAACAGCCCTTCGTAGACATAGCCGAGTTCGTCGGGGCCCATATCGCGCCAGTTCACGCGGGCAAGCCCGGTGGGCTCCCGCAGCCAGCACAGGCGGAACAGGGCGCCGAGTAGGGAACGGTTGTCGAGGCGGGCGGCGTCGAGGTCGGGACACTGGCCAGGCGCGAAGAGTCCGGCCAGGGCCGGCAGGCCGAGGCCCGGCTCGCCATTCGCGAGGCCGCGAAACGTGATCTTCAGGGCCTCCCAGAGGTCGTCGTGGCGGTCATGGGCGGCGCGACGGGCGGCACGTTCACGCAGGCGCTGCAAGGAATAGCCGGACGTATAGCGGTCCTTGACTTCGGCCGGTGTGCCCTTGGGGTGCAGGAGCCCGCGCTCCTCGACCGTGAGCAGGAAGATGAACCGGTACACCAGCCGCAGGAGCTGGCCGAAATAGTCGTGCCGGTTGAGTGTGCCGCTGTGCAGGGCCAGGCGCAGCGCCTGGTTGGACGGGTGCGTGAGGAAGCGCTGGCCGAGGGTCAGCAGGGCGTCCTCGAAGCCGCCGCGCAGGCGCGCACGGGCCAAGGTGCCCTCCTCGCGGGCGGCCGAGCGCCAGGCCTCCAGCGGGCAGGTGTCGGGCGCTTGGTCCGCGCGCCCGAAACGGGAGCGGTGCAGCAGCAACCAGGCGGCGGCGAAGTCCGGGTACAGGCGCTCAGTGAAGACCCGGGCCAGGTCCAATTCCACCCAGGCGGGCCGGGTGAGGCTCGCGTTGTCGCGTACCAGCCGCAGCCGCAGACCGTCGGCGCAGAGTCCCCACAGGGCCTGGTCCGCGGTGTTCAGAAACTCTTGGAGCAGACCGAAGGCGCTGCGCTTTCGGTGGTCGTCGCCCAGGTGCGGGTGTGGGGTGTCGAGCCCTGACCCCGCTGGGGCGCAGACCAGGGGGACCCGGCCGGCGGGGTCGATGGCGGTCAGGGGCCAGGCACGGCCTCCCAGCATGACGGGCTCGCGGTCGTCGTCCTCGGGACCGCCAAATAAGGTGCCCCGGAGCGGGCGTTCCGCGAGGTCGGTGAAGCCGAAGGCGTCGCGCAGCAGCGCCAGCATAAAGCGCCGCGCGAGTGCGTCGGGCTCGGCCCCCGCCTTGCGGCCGGCGGCGAAGTCGGACCAATGGGCCTGGGCGATGCGCCAGTAGCGGCCGATCTCGTCGCGCAGTTCCAGGCCCTTGAGGATGCCGTAGTCGCTCGGCTCCTGGTGGGGGGCACGCAGTTGCGCGACGCGGGCGAGCCAGTCGGCGGCCAGTAGGCCGCCTTCGATCGCGAGTGCGTCGAAGGCGAGCTCCGTGCCGCGGGTGGGGCGGTGGGTGCCCCGGTAGTAACGAAGCGCCATGGTCAGGTGAGCCTCGGCAGCAGCACGAAGACGCCGATAATATCCGGCCGGGGCAGCGCCTCGACGCGGGTGCTGCGACTGCGCGTCTGCGCACGCTTGTCTGGGAAGGCGGCATCGCGCACGCGCAGGTGGTCGGCGAGCAGTGCATCCGCCCGCTCGGCGGCGAAGGCTTCGAGCTCGGCCTCCCGCTCGGCGAGCCAGTCCAGGGCGCGGGTCGCCTCGCGCTCCCGCACATGGGGCGGGACGTCATCGACCGGCGGATGGGCGAGCAGCGCCAGGGCGTCCGTGCCGGTGAGGCGGCCCGCGGCCTGGCCGCTCCAGGCGAGCCCGGTCGCCTCCTCGACCAGCAGTGTGGTTTCATGGCGGCCCCGGCCGGTCACCAGTTGGTGGCGCAGGCGCAGCAGGGCCAGGGTGGTCCGGGCGCGCACCCCGGCCGAGACCCAGCAACCCACCCGGCCGAGGACCGCGGGGTCGCCGGAGTCGGTATCGGCAGTGCCGGTCAGGCTCCGCTCCAGGAAGGTCTCGGCCAACACGGCCACCAGGGGGTGGCTGCGCTGCACCGAACGACACGGGGGTGCCGCCGGGTAGCGGAAATCGATGCACAGCGTTCCGGTGAGGCCCTCCGTCTCCAGCCGCTCCCGCAACGCCTCGGGCAGGGATGCGGTGGGGACCTTGAATCCGCGACGCCCTATTGCGCCCAGGGGTCCGGCCAGGGGCTCGAGCCCCGAGCCAAGCCGGGTCAGGGCGCGGTCGGTGAAGCGCTGGACCTCGTCGCGCCCGCCGATGGCCGCCAGGCTTTTGTGCCACTCGGCGAGCACGTCATCAGGTTTAAGGCGACGCTGGGCGAAGATGGTGCGGTTGGCCTTGGCCTTTTCCACGGCGCTGGTCCACTCCGTGTCGAAGAGGTCAAGCTGCCTGCCCGCGCCGGTTTCGGGCACGGGCGCGCCGCGGCGGCGCAGCAGCACCGCCTTGAGCAGGGCCTGGGTCAGGGTATGTCCCTCATCCGGAACCGGTACCGGGACCCCCAGCTCCTTGCGGATGCGCTCGGCCTTGCGGAGGATCACCTCGAGTACGGTCCCATCGACCGGGTTGTTCGCCCCATACATCAGGGTGGCGCGCACCACCGACCGCGTCTGGCCGAAGCGATCGACCCGGCCCTCGCGCTGCTCGTGGCGCGTCGGGTTCCAGGAGAGGTCGTAATGGACCACGGCGTCCAGGTACTCCTGCAGGTTGATGCCTTCGGAGAGGCAGTCCGTGGCGACGAGCACGCGCGGACCCTCCAGGTCGCCGAGGGACGCCACGCGGGCCTCGCGCTCCTCGGGCGGCAGCTCGCCGGTGACGACCTCCACGCTGGCCGCCGGGAACCGCTTCTTGAGATGGCGGCCGAGATAGTGCGCGGTGGCGATGTAGCGACAGAACACGACCGGGTGGAAGTCCTCCGCCAGCAACTCGGCCACGTGATCGCACAGCACCTTGAGCTTCGGGTCGCCGGCCTGGCCCGCGAGTCCCTCGGCCTGCGCGACGAGCGCGGCGAGCGCGGGGTCGTCGGTCGCCGCGGGGGGCTCCACGTCGTCATCGAACAGGTTGTCGGCGTCGCCGTCGAACAGGCGGTCGAGAATCTCGCCCCGGTCTTCGGCGTCGAGCACTTCTCCGGCGCGAGTGCGCAGCGCGAGCACAGCAGCCATGGGGCTAGAGGCGGCGCAGCGCAGCAGGGCGAGGGTGCCCCAGAAATTCAGGCGCTGCTGCTGCGCATCGCCTTCGCCGCTGGCGACGATCTCGGCGCAGTAGTCGAGCACGGCGTTGAAAAAGGCGTCCCAGGCGCCGGTGAGCTTGTAGGTCAGCTCACGGGTCTCGCGCCGTGGGAAGAGGTCGGACTCCTGCCACTCCGCGATGTCGAGCCGACGGCGCTGCACGAAGTGGTTGCCGAGGCGGGTCCGCAGGCGGTCGCGCTCGGCGCCGGCGACCTCAGGCAAGTGCTCGAAGTCCCGGTCGAGGAGGCCGAGCAGGCGGTGGAAAGCCGCATCGTCACCGTTGTGGGGTGTCGCGGTGAGCATGACCAGATGTCGGTTCGGGTCATCGGCCAGGCCGCGCAGGAGATCAAAGCGCTGGTGGCGCCCCTGGCCGCTGCCGACGCAAGCGTGGGCCTCGTCCAGGATGACAAAGTCCGGGCAGTGGTGGAGGAAATGCGCCCGGCGCTGCTCGCTCTTGATGTAGTCGAGGCTGACGACCGTGTGCGGGTGCACCTGGAACAGACTGAGACCCGGCGGGATGCCGCGCTCCAGCCGTTTGGCGCTCGCGGCGGTCACGGCAACCGCCTGGAGATTGAAGCGGACCTCAAGCTCGGTCACCCACTGCCCGACGAGATGGGGCGGGCACAGCACGACGCTGCGCTGGATGTCCCCGCGATCGATCAGCTCGCGCAGGATGAGTGCCGCCTCGATGGTCTTGCCGACGCCGACGTCATCGGCGATGAGCAGGCGCACCGGGTCGAGCTTGAGCGCCATCAGCAGCGGCACGAGCTGGTAGGCGCGCGGCTCCACCGCGATCTGGCCGAAGCTGCGGAAAGGTCCCGCACCGCGCCGCAGGGACAGCAAGAGCGCGTCGCGCAGGAGTAGGGCCGCGTCGTGCCCGCCGAGCCGGCGAGCGTCGGGCGCGGGGAAGCGCGCCTCGCGTACCCGCTCCGGCTCCAGCGGCAGGTAGATGAGCGTCTGGTCTTCCTCGGAGCCGGAAATGGGCCGCACCCGCAGGGTGTCTCCGGCGCTGCCCGAGAGCACCATCCACTCGCGGCCGCGGGCCGAGACCAGGGTTCCGGGGGTGAAGGTTAAATCGCTCAAGCAGGCCTCCCGAGCAGGGCGGCGAGACGCCGAAAGGCGGCGTCCCAGGTCGCCGGATCGGCAAAGTGGATGACCTCAAACCCCAGATCTTGCAAATCCGCGGTGCGGGCTTCGTCGGCATTCGGAAGCAGGGCGGCGACATAGTGTCTGCGCCAGACCAGCGGCACCGGCTGGCCGGCGACGACGAGAGGATCGGCATCCGGCGCGGGGATCGCGTAGCGCGGGGCATCCAGGTTCCAGGCGTCGAGTACGGTAGTTCCAGTCAAGATGGTGCGAGGCGCGCTAGTGGGCCCAGCCGCATGGCTCCGTGCGGCGGCCAGGCGCAACAGGGCCTGCCGCGCGCCTTGGTCCCGCCGGTCGATGAGTTCGTGGTCGGGCTGATTGTAGTAGGACATGAGGCAGCGGTAGCAGGCAGCGACGCAGGCGGTGCCAGGCTGGTCAGTGAACGCTGTCGCGTCCGCGGGCAGCGGCCCGTGGTCGGCGATTTCGAAGTGCATGACCTGGAGTGCCTTGCGCGCGACGGCGGCGAGACTGTCGGGCTCGGCGACGAGGCGGATGAGCACCCCCGCGCCGCCCTCCGTGGCCTCGTAGAGCAGGAAGCCGTTACGGACATCGCGGGTGGGCATGGGCTCGGCGAGGATCTCGCCCTCTTCGAGCTGGAACACGGCCTCGATGCCCCGGAGCAGGGCGTGTTGGAGCGTGGCGATGCCCATCTGCGTGAGCACGGTGTCGGTGAGCGCGGTGTCGTTGGGCGTGAACAGCAGGGCGTTTTTGCGGTCCTGGACGCTCGGCACGATCCACTGGCGCGGCGATGCCGTGGGGTCGGTGTTGTCGTCCCCATCCTCGTCGTCGTTCTTGGCCCAGTAGCCGGACACAGGATCAATCTTGAAGCCCAGGGTCTTCTTGTTGGCCCGGCGTCTCAGGCCCTTGTTGAGCCGCGTGATGGTTGCGCCCGGGCCGTAGGCGAGGCGCGCGATCTCACCATCGGCGTCGGATGAGGACGCGCGGCGCACATCGAGGTTGTGCTCGCGGACCGCCCACTCAAAGGTGGTCTGAAGGTCGAAGCCCTGGCGCTGGCGCTCCTCGTCGTTGGCGGTGATCCGCTCGGTGGGCTGGGTGGCCACATTCTCGATCCGGTAGACGTGATTCACGATGTCGGCGGTACCCAGTGAGGCCCCGCAGGCATGGCAGACCGACGCCTGGTCCTCGAAGTGACCGGCGCCGCAGTCGGTGCAGATGCGCACCGACTTGGTGGGCAGTTGCACCTCTGGGGTGGCCGCATCGCGCTGGCCGAGCGAAAGTAGTGCCCGTATGACCCGGTAAGCGCGGCCCTCGTGGTAGACAAGGCTGCGGGGACCGAACTCCGACAGCGCAAGGAACCTGGGCCGCTGCAGATAGGTCTGCCGTCCACGCCCGTCCGACGCGGCCGGGATATAGGCCATGAGCGGGAGCCGGGGGAAGTTGTAGCCGGGCAGGAAGCCCTCCGTGGCCAGGTAGCGGTAGGTGTAAAAGTCGCTCGACAGGCTGCTCGTGCCCCGCTGGAGCAGATTGAGCTGGTCGATGGCCTGGGCGTGGCGCACCTGTGCCGCGCGCTTTTCCTGATAGGGTGCGGCATAGTCATCCATGGTGCGCCGCGCCGCGTCGCGCTGTGCCTCGGCGGCGGCGAACAGGTCGCGCCAGCGGTCGAACGCCAGACTGAACCGCGCAAGCGCCGAGGCGATGATTCCGTCGGCATAGGGCTCGGGCGCGGTGTACCAAGGGGCGAGTTCGGGGGTGAGGTCGTCTTCCACCAGTTCCAGCACACGGCGGATGCGCAGGGCGGCAGTCCGCGCGACGCGCTCTTCGCGCATCGCGCATAGCAGGTCCTCGACCAGCGGACGCTGGGGGTCGGCGAGCACCAGGAGCTCGGCAATGCTGGGGTCCAGCGGCGCCTCGACGCAGGACAGCCACACCGCTTGCAGGTGGCTGTCGACAAGATCGCGATTGGCGAGGTCAAGCAGAGGCGCCTTGACCTCGCCATGGACCATCGCCCGCGGATCGCGGAAGAAGTACTGGTCGTGAGGACTCTGGGATGAGGTGTAGGTCAGCACCAGCGCGGCCTGTCCGCCGCGCCCGGCGCGCCCGCTGCGCTGGGCATAGTTGGCGGGCGTCGGGGGCACGTTGCGCAGGTGCACGACATTGAGCGCAGCGATATCGACGCCGAGCTCCATGGTCGGTGAGCAGAAGAGGACCGGGAGGAAGCGGTTGGCCTCCCCGAGTTCGCGCAGGCGCTGCGCCTCGTCGGCCAGCTCCGCGCGCTCCTTCTCGCCGTAGCGGAAGCGCTTTTCGCGCAGGGACCGACGCTCGCCGTCCACCTGCGCGGTGTGCTCTCGGGCCTCGAAGCCAAACAGCGGATGGACGGGGGCCCTGAGCATCGCCGCCAGGTTGGCGTAAAGGTCGCGGAAGAACAGGTTTTCGGTGGCGGTGCCGGACGGCTCGCCGAGGCGGAACAGCACGCAGGCGTCGTTGAGGCGCCAGCCGGGCTGATCGAAGGGCGTGTTTTCCTCGGAGATGAGGCCATGGATCGCCGCGGCGCGCAACAGGTCGTTGACGAGGCCGTCGAGATCCTTCGACTTCAAACTCCGGATCGCGCCGTCGCCGTCCCAGAGGCTGCTTTGGCGGAGTGTCTTGCCAAGTGCGCTGCGAGAACCACCGCGTACCACGAGGTCCATGTCGCGGAGCGTGCTTTCCTTACGCTTCGGTCCCGCCACCATGAGCCACCGGGCGCCGCGCGGCTTCTCGTCCGTGCCGAAACCCCAAGGGGGGCGGATGCGGCTGTGGGAGCGGGCGACCAGTTGTTCGATGACGGTGGGTTCGAGAACCTGGCTCTTGATCGCCATCCATTTGCGCAGGTGGTCGAGTAGCTCGCCGTAAAGGTTAGCGCGGACCTGGGCGCTGGCGTGCTTGAGCAAGGGGTGGGCGTCGGTGAACTCCGCGTCGTCTGCCGCCAGCGCGTCGAGGCCCAGGTATTCGACCTTCACGAGGCCAAGCTGCTCCAAGTTGGGGTTGGTGTAGCGCCAGCCGCGACGCTGGTCGAACCACACCCGATAGGCCAGAACCTGGCGCAGCGTGCCCTCGGCCTCCTGCAGGTTGAAGCCCTTCAGACCTGGCTCCTGGAGCCATTCGGTACGAATCTCGGGGGTGGGGTGATCGAAGCCGAGCGCTTTTTGCTGGGCCGCGCCGAGCGCGTCGCTGCGCAGGCCGCGGTCCCCAGCCGCCTGCAAGGCGCCAAGGAAGCCGGCGCGCACGAGGCTCACGAACAGGAAGTCGTTGAAGTGCCCGGCCTGGAGGGCGGCGTCCTGCCGGTTGTCGGTGAAGCCGAGGAGTTTGCGGGTAAACAGCTCCATGCCCGATTGCGTGCCGTGCATCCAGCGCAACGCACTCGCGACCAATACGGTGGTGGCGGAGCTTCGGCCCTCCGCCGAGAGCGAGGCGAGCCGGGTGCGATCCCTTGAGGGGCCGCCTTGGGTGTTGCCGCAACGCAGGCAAACACGGAACTTTCCGGGCAGAAACCAGACGCCGGCACCCGAACCGACCCGGCCATCCGAGGCGACGTGGAGCTTACGCGGGCGGGCGCCTCGGTAATAGGGTTTGAGCCGTGCTTTGCCCGCCGCGTCGTACTCCAGCCAGGTCTCGGGGTAGTCCTCGTCGCGGTCCTCGAAGGTGAAGTCCCCGTCCGGGGCGGGATGGAGTGTGACAAAGCCGAACAAGTCATGGTCGGAGGTGCCCTCGTCCTGACCCGTTGCCTCGTCCGCCGCGGGTGGTGCGTCATCGATACTACGGGCGAACAGGACCTGCAGTCCGTCCTTGTCGACGAGCCGGACCGGGTGGTACTCGTGCCCGCAGTCGCGACAGAAGTGGACTGGGTACAGGCGCTTGTCGGGGTGCTCCGGCAGGAACTGCTGCCCGTCCACGGTCACGGTCCGTTGCCCCGCGGGTTCCAGTGTGGCGTAGGCGTGGCCCGCGCCGGAGATGAATTGGTGCAGCTTGAACGCAAAGAAACTTCCCCCGCTGTCGTCCGCGCGCCCGGTCCGTTCCCGTTCGGGCACACTGGACAGCAGGAGGAGGTCGCGTAATGCGGTGAGGCAAAGGGCCTCGGGGCGCCGGGCGTCTGACGCCAGCGCACGCACGGCCTCCGTGACGGTCATCGGGCGCGCCCTGACCCACCGTTGGTCCACATCGGAGAAGGTGACCCCGAGGCGCGTCTCGACCCATACCGCCAAGGGATGAGTGGCAAGCCCGGCGTTGCTGATGGTCGCCGGAATGCCGGTGTCGATGGCAGGGCCGAGGGCGGCGCCGACCGAGACGGCAGTCGCCGCAGGATCGGTGATCCGCTCCAGGGTCTCGACGACGCTGTTGCTCTCCGCGATGGGCAGCGAGAAGAGCTTCGAGGCGACCCGGGCCACGACCCGGCCCTTGTCCTCCAGTGAGCCTTCGCTCGCCATGGTGGCTGAGGTGCCGATGCACTGGAGCTGCTCGGGGCGCAGTCGCTCACGCACGCGGCGCACCAGCAGCGCGACATCGGCACCCTGACGCCCCCGGTAGGTATGCAGCTCGTCGAGCACCAGGAAGCGCAGCCCCACACAGTTGTCCATAACGCGCCGGTCCAACGCGTCCTGCCGGGTCATGAGCAGTTCGAGCATCATGAAGTTGGTCAGGATGATGTCCGGCGGGTTGTCCGCAATGCGTTTGCGTTCCTCTGCGTCATCCTGACCTGTGTACCGGGCAAATGTGACCGGGGCCCTGCCAGGGACATTGCCGACGAACTTGCCGAATTCTTCAAGCTGCGAGTTCGCCAGGGCGTTCATAGGGTAAATGATGATCGCCCGGGTGCGGGCTTGACCGCTCCGGCGTTTCTCCGCGAGGACCTGATTGACGATGGGGATGAAAAAGCACAGGGACTTGCCCGAGCCGGTGCCCGTGGTGACGACATAGCTCTCACCGGCCGCGGCCAGGGCGATGGCCTGCCCCTGGTGCTGATAGAGGCGCAGCGGTTCGCCTGTGACCTGGAAGATGGCGGCGCAGCCGGGGTCGAGCACGCCCGCGGTCACCAGGGTGCCGATATCGGTCGTGCGCTTGTAGCTGGGGTTGATCTGGATGAGCGGCTCGGGCCAGTAGCGCGCGTTGGCGTAGATGGCCTCGACCTGGGACTTGATGTCCGGTGCCTGGATGGTGGTGAAGGAGGTCGCGAAGCGCTTGTACTCATCGACCACCGCGTCACGGAGCGCGAAGATGTCGAGTGTGGCGTTCAAACCGCCAACTCCCGCCTGGGTTGTCTTGACCGCCACCAGGGCCAACCGAGGAGCGCCAGCATGAGGGCCAGGGTGCTCGGCGCCGGGGCTGCCGCCTGGGTCGCGGGGGCGAACAGCGGGCTCAAGGGCAGGGTGAAGGTAGCGGCGGGGATGCTGTCGTAGGTTTCCGCCGTGAGGTCGTGCAGACCCACCACGTACTGGATGTCCGGGTCGAACTTGGTGGGCTCGAATGGCACCCATTTGCCCTGACTGGTGCTGTAGCGCCCGGGCTTGAAGGCGGCGGCGCCGTTGAAATAGACGGTGCCTTGGCCCACTGCGTCCGCGAGCGGGGTGCCGAGGATCTGGGTGTCCACCCGGTCGTCGACCAGCAGGTTGCAAATCTGGATCGCGGTGACGACGGCGCCCGGCCAGACCTCGTCCTGGTCGAAGTCGTTGAAGTCGTCGAACTCGATCAGGGTGGCGGTGGCGTCGTTGTCTCCGTCATAGTCATTCTGGTCGGGCGTGTAGCGCCAGTTCGTCCAGCCCAGTGCGTTCAGATACAGGCGGACCCCGAAGGCCTCGCTGGTGGCGGCCTCGAAGATGGCGAGATCCTTGCCGGACTGGTTGGCGAGTCCGAAACCGGCCCCCCAGCCCAGTTGGATGGCGTCGCGCGGGTTGCTGGAGGTCTGGGGAAAGTTGGCGTCATGCCCCAGGGTGACCGCACTGCCGGCCAGGCCCCGGTTGGGCGTGGCGGCACTGTAGTTGGACTGGAAGGTCGGGACCAGGAAGCGGGTGCCGAGTGAGTCGGCAATGGTCCAGGACGGCGAGGTCCCGCTGTGCAGGGCGTTGCCGTGGTCGGTGCTGTAGCCGCCGCTGACGATGATGGCGGTGCTGGTCGCATTGGCCGTATTGAAGGGGACGCCGGCCACGGGCACCGGAGCGCCTTGCCCCACCGCCGGCAGCAGCAGCGGGCAGAGCAGGACGGCGCTCAGGGCGCGGGGCCGCCGCGGTCTGGGTGGGGGCGGTGAAAGCGTGCACTGGTTGCTCATGATCCACTCCGGTGGCCCGTCCGCGGGACAGGCGGCTGATGATGGTAGAGTTCCGGGCGGACTGCGCGCACCCGCGGCGGCCGGCCTCAGTCCTGCGGTTGCAGGACCAATACCCCCTTGGTCTCCCCCGCGGGCGCTCCGTTCCAGGGCCAGGGGTGGCCGCGGCCGGCCAGCCAGTCGTCGAGCTGGTCGGCGCGGTAGGGTGAGAGCCGGTGGCCGGACTGGCCGAGCGGCAGGGTGCCGCGGGTCCGGGTCCAGTCCGCGGGCACCTGGACGACGCGCATGGACGCAACGACCAGGCCCGCGGCCGGGTCGAGCGGGGAGGCCTTCATCACATTGATGGTATCGGCCGCCCCGCCGACCCCGACGGGCCCGACATCGAAGAGGCGCCCGAGGAGCGGCAGGCGGTGGAAGGCGTGGGGGAAGGTCAGGGTGCGCAGCCGGTCGAGCCGTTGGTTCCGGGGGGCCGGCAGGGCGGCAATCAGTTGCGCCGCGGCGGCGCGCAGGGCGCGGCCCCAGATCTGCGCGGGTGACTCGACGGCGGGGGTGGTCACGTCGTCCCAGAAGCCGGAGTCACCGGTGCGCAGGGTCTCCTGCAGGGAGTTGTAGGTGAGAGGGGCGAGCGACATCAGGGGTTCCAGGTCGTCGCCCAACTCATCCGCGTAGAGGGCGCGCCACAGGGCCGGTTCCAGCAGGGCGTAGAGGGCGGCCGGGCGGCTTGCGCCATCCATGACGCCGTCCCAGGGGAGCAGGTCGCGCTCGGCGATGGCCCAGGCGGCGGGGTCCGCGGCGCGCAGGGCGGGCTCGATCCGGCGCAGGGCGGCGAGCGTGAGCCGCGCCTGGAGGCTCAAGCGGTCGGTCTGGATGGCGGCCATGGCAGCGGGATCGAGCGCCTTGCTCGCGGCCAGCCGCTCGGCGATCCGCTGGGCGCGGTACGGGGCGAGCCAGGAGTGGCTGACGTTCACGCCATAGTCGAGCGGGATGGTGCGATTATTGGCCGTGATGAGCGCCGCCCCGGGGGGATCGGTGAGGGTCGGGTTGCGCCCCTGAGGGACCAGGCCGTCCCAGCCGTAACCTGCTACCCAGCCGGGGGCGGGGAAGGTCCCGGCGCCTTTGGCCCGCCGCGGCAGCAGGCCGGTGACCTGCCAGGCGATGCCGCCGTCGCGGTGGGCGAGCATCAGGTTCTGGGCCACGGCGCGGAAGTCGCCGCCGGCCCCGCGGGCGGCCGCCAGGGTGCGCGCCCGGGCGAGCCCGGCCAGGGCGGCGAAGCCCCGGTCCGGCGGGTCCGTCACCTGGCTCAGGGCGAGCAGGTCGCGGCTCGCCACCGTGGGGAGCGTCGCCGGTTCCATCTCCAGCGCCCGGGTGAGTACGTCATCGAGGATGACCCCGCGGCTGGTCCGGCGCAGGGCCAGGTCCACCGGCGGCGCGCCCTTCACCTCGATGCGCTGCACCCGGGTGCTGATGGGCTCCGGCGCCGCGCCGGCCCGCTCCACATGCGCCCCGTCCGCGGTGGGCCGCTCCAGGAACAGGTCCTGGGTGTCCGCGATGGCGCTGGTGAGGCCCCAGGCGAGGTCCGCGTTGTGCCCGATCAGCACCAGCGGCACCCCGGGCAGGGCGAGACCGGCCACATGCAGGTCGTGCCCGATCAGTTCCAGTTCGTACCACAGGCCGGGCACCGCGGGGAGCAGGTGCGGGTCGTTGGCGAGCAGGGCCTTGCCGTCCGCGGTGCGGGGGCCGGTGACCACCCAGGCGTTGCTGGCCGGCCCCGGGACCGGCAGGCCGAAGCGCGCGGGGGCGTCCAAGAGGGCGGCCAAGGCAGTAACCACGCCCGTTGCGCCCCCCGGTGCGCCCAGGGGCCGCTCCGGCAGTTCGGGCGGCACCGCCGGCGCCGGTACGCCCTCGTCGGTGGGAAAGAGCTCCCGCGCCCGCGCCGTGCCGAGGCGCTGCGCCACCCGCAGGAAGGTCAGCTCCTCCTTGAGGTTGAAGGACTGGGTGAAGGCCATGTAGGCGCCGATCGCCAGGCTGTCCTCCGGCCGCCAGGGGTCCGGCGTGAAGCCGGCAAGCAGGTACTCGAGGGGCAGTCGGTCGGCCGCCTGGGTGCGGTAGGCATTGACGCCGTCCGCATAGGCGCGCAACAGGTCCCGCTCGGGTGCCTCCAACTCCGCCAGGGCACGCCGCGCCGCGGTGTTGAGCCCGAGTGTGCGAAACAGCAGGTCCGCGTCCAAGGCGTCCGGCCCGAAGACCTCCGCCAGGCGCCCATCGGCCAGCCGGCGCATCAGGTCCATCTGCCACATCCGCTCGCCCGCCACCAGGTAACCCTGGGCGAACAGCAGGTCGTGGCTCGACTGCGCCTCGATGCTGGGCACCGCGTGGGGGCCGTAGCGGACCCTGACCGGCGCACCCAGGCCGGGGAGCGCGACCGCGCCGGAATAGGCGGGCTCCGCGCGTTTGATCAGCCAGACGAGCACGCCGCCGCCCCCCAGGACCAGGGTCAGCGTGAGCACGGCGGCGGCCAACAGCAGGCGTCTGAACATGGCGGAACCCCTGGCGACAACAGGGCCGTGAGAAAAACACGCCACACCCGGCTTGTCCAGTGCGCGACGTGACCTTCGACGAGGATCGCTTGCGCATCCGCGTCCGCTGCTAGGCCGCACCCCCCCGGACTTTGACGGAACCCTGGCGCTGGGTGTGGTTCAGATTAACGTGGTCGCACAAACGCGGTAGGATGGTCAGCACCCGCGTGCGCTGGTGCGGACCTGTCGTAGCGTCGAGCGGGCGTGCCCATCAGAACCGCGCGCCGGTCTAGAGGATTGGGCCCGCCGCGCGTTACCCATCCTGCTAACCGACGCTCCCGCCGACCCACATCAGTTTTGGCCACGGACGTCAAATTTCTGGTCAACGGAATCACAGCATGAGAGCGCTTGTTACCCGCTGCCACCGCATTAGTTTAAGCTTCGCGCGCTTGGCGGTCGCGGCCCTGGTCGTCGTTACCTTTGTCGTCGTGTTTACACCGTTTTCCCCCAGCATGCCGGCAACCGGGCTCGATCCATCGTGGAAATTCGCGATGAATCAGGCGGTGGCGCAGGGTCTCGCCATCGGCAATCAGATCATCTTTACCTTCGGTCCCTTTGGCTCGATCTATACCAGGGAGTACCACCCGGCTACGGATCATCTCATGTTTTTCGGCGGCGCCTTGCTCGGCCTCGGTTATGCCGCCGCACTGCTTTACGGGACAAGCCTCCGGCGCCTGCCCGCTATTTTGGCCTTGCTATTTGCTCTAGCGAGCGGCCTGGCGGCGGGCGATGCGCTGTTGCTTTCCTATCCGCTGTTGATCACGTTGGCGGTGATTCGATTCAACGCTGAATGGCACCAACAGCCCGGGATCAAGGGCAATCTGTCAGTGGTGGGCCTGGCACTGCTGATGATTCTGCCCTTGGGGTTACTGCCGCTGGTGAAAGGCAGTTTGCTGCTCGTCTGCGCCGCCGGCATGGTCTCGCTGTGTATCTTTCTATTGTACTACCGGCGCTTCGCATCAGCGCTGTTGGTGGTGGCGGGCACGATCGGTTTCAGCATCGTGTTCTGGCAACTGAGCGGCCAGTCCGCCGGGGCTTTCCCAGCGTACTTCGTCAGTATGCTGCCGATTATCTCAGGTTATACGGACGCGATGGAGTTGCTGGCGACTCCGGACTCCGGTAAGGGGCCGATCGTCTTCTTGGCGGCGGCGGCTACGATGCTATGGGCACTCGCCCAAGTCCGCGGGCTGGAAGTTGCGCCCAGAATCCTACTGCTTTTTTCTTTGGCCGTTTTCCTTTTTCTTTCTTTCAAGGCCGGTTTCGTCAGGCACGACGGTCATGCGATGACAGCGGCGCGGGCCTTGGTCATCGCTGCCTGGTGGCTGGTTTGGCTCAGCCCGGATCGCCGGGTCGCCTTTGCCGTGCTGGTCTCAATCCCGGCCTGGGCACTGATTGACCAACACAACGCCGATACATCGACGCGAAAAGCTATTGAGCGGGCGCAGGCCATTTATGCGAACGCCGGGAAGGGGCTGCGCGAGCGGGTGCAGAATAGAGGCGAAATGACGGCGCGGTTCGATTCCGCCCTGAATAAGATCCGGCAGGCTTGCCCGGTGCCTGAGCTTTCGGGCACCACCGACGTTTATTCTTATGGTCAGTCCTGCCTGATCGCGTCCGGTAATCATTGGAACCCACGCCCGATCTTCCAGAGCTATTCAGTCTACACGCCGCTGCTGGCGCAGATCAATGCGCAGCACATCCGCGGCGAGGCGGGACCGGACAACATACTGTTTCGCGTAGAACCCATTGACCGCCGGCTGCCCGCCCTGGAGGATGGGTTGAGTTGGCCGGCGCTCATCGATAATTACCGCGTGGTTGGCTGGCAAGCGGATGCAGCGCTCCTGTCGCGACGCGCAGCGTTGCGCCAGGAGAGCAACTTACAGGTGATCGACCAGCGATGGCAGCGCCTCGGGGAAGCAACCGTGATACCCAGCGGCGAGGCCCCGATTTTCGCCCAGATCGATCTCGCGCCGACCAGTCTCGGCAAGGCCGTCGCGTTTGCCTACAAGCTGCCGCAACTGACGATGACCTTACGGTTGACGGATGGTGAGGAAAGACGCTATCGCGTGATAGCCAACATGATGAAAGCGGGTTTTTTCATTTCCCCGTTGGTTGAGGACAACACTGATTTCGTCTTGCTTGCAACCGGCTATCCCGCCGCCGCAGGACGCAAGCAGGTTGCCGCGATCTCGATCACGCCGTCTTATGGTGGCGGCTGGTTGTGGTCGACACAGTTCGAGGTGACACTCAAGAGATTCGAGCGCGTGGCGATCGACCCATTGCCCGCCGAGATGCTCAGCAGCGTTAAGTAGAGCGTCGATGGCACGTACGCGCGGGGCAGCGAGGTCGCCTGTGACAGAGAGATTGAACGAGTCAACAGTCATGCGCTCACGCCGAATCCCGGGAACCAGGATTCTGTTCTGGGATGGCTGGGGCTGCGTATCCGCCCGTAACGGGAAGGCGGGAGCCCCGAATCCGGCCGAAACCGGGGTTGGGAGCAAATCTGGAAACGCTGTGGCGGACGGCCGAGCATCCTGTCCCGCCTGGGGTATGATTGCGCCGGGCTGCACTGGGGGGCTTGCGTGGCGACTCAGGTGCAGCATTCCACCACCGGCGTCTGCCGGCAGTGGTCCTCCGGGACGCGCAGCCCAATGCCTGGTAATACGCAGCAGCTGCTCATGTTGGGAGAGGGTATGGATGAGTCTTCAGTTGCGCTGTGCATCGACCTCGACTACACCTTGGTGCGTAGCGATCTGCTGGTCGAGTCGGCGCTCAAGGCGGTCAACGAACAGCCGTTCGCGGCCCTGGGTGCCTTGCGTGCGCTGCGGCAGGGCCGGGCGCAGTTGAAGCAGCGCCTGGCCGATCTGGCGGACCTGCGTGTCGACCTGCTGCCCTACGATCCAGGGGTCCTGGCCCTGGCCGAGACGGCCCGGGCGGCGGGGCGTCCGGTGGTGCTGGCCACCGCCGCCAACCACCGGTATGCCGAGCAGGTGGCCCTGCACTTGGGCCTTTTCGATGCGGTACACGGGAGCGACGCTAATACCAACCTCTGCGCCCACGCCAAGGCCGAACGCCTGGTTCAGTCCTATGGTGAAGGGGGATTCGACTATGTGGGCGATTCCAGGAAGGACCTG
>Ga0247840_10000990_pt1 | contig 57034 bp, 60 predicted proteins | sample LaCruzMarch2015__FD_192404 | JGI IMG/M metagenome (GOLD analysis project Ga0247840, IMG submission 192404) | Freshwater microbial communities from meromictic Lake La Cruz, Castile-La Mancha, Spain - LaCruzMarch2015_17m | ecosystem: Environmental > Aquatic > Freshwater > Lake | place: Spain... | reverse complement strand
TGAACCCATTCCGAACTCAGAAGATAAGCCTGTCCACGTTCTGCACTGTACTCAGATGCGCGAGCTCTCGGGAACTGCAGATCGCTGCCATGCTCACCTAACTTTCTATTTTCGCAAAGCTTGATTTAATTGGAGAAATGTTACTGGATTACTATTACTGCTTAGCATTGCTGCATGGACGATCTATCGAATTGTTGCTTGCTGCTAATTTAGGTTTAGTAAAGTAAATGATGTCGATAAAGCTTCTATCGCTGGTGTGCAGCATTCCTGATCAGAAGATAGAATCTGGTTAAAACGATAACTCATCTGTCTTCGGATCAACGATCTGAGTTTGCTTAAATTGCATCTGACCATCCCCCTTATATGATAAACCAATTTTAACGTGTATTTTCTGTTCTAAAACTAATTTTTCCTTTTTCGTGTCTATATCTCTAAATCTACTGAGAAAACCCTCCAAAAAACCCTGATATCTTTGTTTCGTGATAAACAATCTTAATATATATTCTCCATTTATAAAATCAAATTCTGGCGATCGCATAAATGTTATTTCTTTTACTACCGCCTTTCCGTTTTCGACTATGAATGGTGAAACTGACTTATCTAAGTTGGATACTTGTCGAGCACCTTTTTTTGCTTCGTCTTCAATTGATCCTTCATATGCGCCAATAAATCTATATTCTTCTTTAGGAGATGAAATGCGCAGCAGTTCTATGGCAATGAACTCAATAACAACACCGGATCCTCCGACGTTACTCAGAATAAATTTGGGTATTATGCCGGAAGAACTCTCTGAGCAATAAAAGGATATATCTCGGATCGGGCTGCAAATCAATTTTGGGCCTCGTAAATTCAGCCAAAAGAACGATATCAGTGCGATGATTCCAGCCAAAAATGTCCCACCGCTCTGCAACAAAATTTGACCGAAAGACTGCGCTGGCTGAATCAATGTAACATTTAATGGAGGAGTAACATTTAATACAATCAGAGCAAGGCTTGTATTAGTCGAATTTATAACAACTTGACTCGTTAGATTCGGATCCATTTTATCGCCTCACCTCCATTTTGCCCTAAGCATTTCCAGAATTCTAGCCATCTTTTGACACCATTAGCTCCTCGCCATTTGATATTGGTGATGAAAAGGCTCTTTTCCTCTGTGCCTCTGTGATTTGTATGAAGATGCCCTAGATAATTAGGCCTACAGCTACTGAACCTAAACACAGGGGCACAGAGGCACAGAGCGATTAAATGATTCTGATGGAATCGAATCATGACCTTGCCCACATTATGCAATGAAGAGCCACACCATTTAATGCAGTTTATGGTTCTGCTTGCAGATAGATTTATCCCTATGATTTGTCCGCAAAACCCGCAGCTCATCTGAGTGGGTGCGCTGCCGTAGTTTCACAGGCGATCCCGGCCCTGCCCTGCAGCCCTTCTAGCCCTCCAGCAGATGCACGGGAATCACCGTGCTCCTGCCATAAGGATGCTTAATGATGAGATGGCTGCCTCTCCGCCGTACTGGAAGAAAGCCGATTCTCCCCAAGGCTTTGATGACAACTCCAGTTTCAACAGGTCTCAACTTCAACAACCTGCACTCCCACAAAGCAACCCATCGTGCTGCTGCCTTCTGTCTCCAGATAGAGCAAAATGGCCTCGTTGATTCTGCTCATCAGATCGTCAAGGCTCTTGGCCTGTGTGTGACAGCCGGGAAGCTCTGGAACCGTGGCAACATAATAATCATCCTCATCCCTTCTGACCACGACATCGAACCGCATACTGAATTATTATGCAGAGTGATCAAATGAATGTATTGGTCAATAAAGCAGGAGCTCCGCGGCTTCGCGCCTTCGCGTGAACCCGTAATCTTGGCTCGACCGTCCTCCTGCCCCCTGGTCCCCGCCAGGCAAGCCAGTCCGCCCTGTCAGCATCGCAGCCTAGGCTGGGCCCGAGGGCGGAGGACACCGGCAGCAAAGGCAGAATCGATCGATAGGCTGCCGGGCGCGGCTTCAGATAGCTTCGCAAGGATCGCAAAACAGGAGGCCGAATGCGCCCGCAATTTCGCCTATCCTGGCCTGGTTTTTCCTGACACCAGGTCCGACAGGACTTGCAGGCAGCAGGCCACATGGAGCATGCGCATCCACACGGGATCACTCACGCGCCCCGCGTAGCGACTCAGTGAGGACTTCAACTTGTCGATCACATATTTCAAAGACCCTCGATTGCAGCACATGCCTCAGGCTGACAGTCTTCCAGCGCCTTCAGATCAACTTCGCCGGCAGCGAGTGGCTTGGCAAGTAATCTTCCTTCATGAAAAGCCTTCATGATGCGATCGATTTTTCTTTGGATATCTATGGAGTAATAAGCCTCATCGCAGTTCGGACAAACAAATCCGGGGATGCTCTTGATTACTACTACCTGCTCACCAACTCTAGCGACAAATTCGGTTGTTCCTTCTCGCATTTTGCTCTTGCATAGAAGGCATTCACCAGGGTCCATTCTATTTCCTCCGCTTACTATTGATCCACTCATCTTCATTTGGCAGATATACTGTTACTATTATCAGCCGATCTTTGCAGATTGCCACAACTATATGATGAGGTATTCCTCTTGTCTTCCCTAGCATTAGCACGGTGGGGCAGCGATAATCATCATGATATTCCTCTATTATCTCTCCGTTCGTTATTAAGGATATCAGGTCATCGGCGGATACGCCTCTTTCGAACATCCTTGCACCAGCATGATTTGATATAATTATATTATTCAATGAAATGAACGATTTCATCTTATCATGCAGGACATTCTCCTTATCATTGTTGCTCGTAGTAACACCGCCATACACCATCACGCAGAAATCGCTGATGCAGATATCGAACGGCTTTCACAAACTAACGTATTTAGTTTAGACATTAATTAGGGTATCGGCTCCAAAGATCAGAATTGCCATTGAATGCAGTTACATTCTCCATTCTCCCGGCCCCCAAGGCCGAAAGCCCACATGTGCACATGCGCACGTGCGCGAGTCACACATGCGTCCACCCTGGAAACATCGCAGCCTGGGCTGGGCCCGCGGGCGGTGGACACCGGCAAAGCAGACACTGTCAATGGGCTGCCGGGTGCGGCTTCGGATAGCTTCGCAAGGATCGCTAATCGGGAGACTGCCTTGAAGTCTGCCAATGCGTCTTTGTGCGCTTCTTGCGCATCGGCGTTTTTTTCTCGTAACCCCATCTTTTAATTCTCCAGTTACGATTATTTACCGCAGAGCCGCAGAGTTCGCAGAGTCGCGCAATCTAATTATTTATCAACACTTTAAAAAAAGCGCACTGTTTCTGAGCAGTAGTCATCTCCGTCCGTTCGCCACCGGTGATCTGCGTCTCTGCGGTTATATTCATAATTCTTCGGCTAAAATTATTTGCTAATATTAATGATAATAATAGCAAACAGCCATCGTCTCAAAAAATCCAGTCCCCTTTGCCGCATTCTTGCGTGCTCCGCTCCAACGCACGGGCGCGCGCAGGCGGCGGTCGAGATTGAAGATAAGGCTAATGGGATGCAAACGACGTATGCAAATTGGACTGCACCCCTGATAGTAGACAGTTAGTTAAGCAACGGTATTTAAAGCAAACTCCACTTCGAACTGCTCTGGAGATCTATAGCCAAGAGCTGAATGCAGCCTCTTCTTGTTGTACACCTTCTCAATAAAACGCCATATGTTTTTATAGGCATCCTCAAATGTTCCGTATTCATTCAGATATACCTCCTCGACCTTTAGGGTTTTGATAAAGCTCTCTGCAAATGCATTGTCGTATGGATTTCCTTTTCTGGACATGCTGATCCGGATGTTATGCTCTTTGAGACAATCTACATAATCGTGAGATGCATACTGAACGCCCTGGTCAGAATGATGAACAAGTTCATGAGTAGATTCTGACCAGCGATTTTCTATTGCCTTGTCTAGAGCATTCATGGCCAGTTGGCTGTCTATGTTTCTGCTCAGCTCCCAGCCGATGCATTTTCTGCTGCAGAGATCCAGGATCACCGCGAGATAGATGTTCTCATGTAACAACTGGACGTATGTGATATCAGAAGCCCAAGCCTGGTTCAGTCCATTGATCTCGGCGTTTTTCAGAAGGTTTGGATATACATGCAATCCATGACTGGAATCAGTTGTTATTGGCTTGAATCTCTTCTTTTTGCACAGAAGGTTATCTTGTCGCATCAGTTTTAGAACCCGCTTGCGGTTAACCTCAAAGCCGCGATTTTGGAGTTCTGCCGTTATCCTCCTGTAACCGTAGCCCGTAAATTCCAGAGCGATCTCTTGAATCTGGTTTCTTATATCCATATTAACAGATGGGACCATTTCCGGCTGCATCCGCCATTTGTAGTAGCCGCTGCGACTTACCTCAAGCGCCTGGCAGGATTGAGATATTGACAACACAAGGCTGTCTGAAAGACCTTCTTGGATAGTCATATACCGTCCCTCAGCCTCGGTTTTATTCTCTCCTCTCGGACCTTCTTTTGGGTCATGGCGAAGGCTTTTTTTAAAAGCTCGATCTCGGCATGAGCCTGGCCAAGCAGTCTCTCAAGTTCTGCAATCTTTGCCTGGTCCTTATACTGATTTCCATTACCGCTAAACGCATTTTCGGGATTCTCAGCCAGCTCTTCTCTCCACCGGGAGGGCAGGGCCGGATGGATGCTATGCTCGCGGGCGATCTGAGCAAGAGGTTTGCCACTCTCAAGTTCAGCTACTACTGATATCTTGAATGCTCGGTCGTAGCGCCGCCTCGTCTTTTTCATATACTTCCCTCCATGAGTTGATGTTGCTTAACTAATTGTCCACTCGGAGGGGTTCACTCCAAATCTAACTGCTGAGTCAATAGAGGAGAGTTGCTTTAAGAATTATATTCAACAATATATATAAAAAAACACAAAACGGCCACTCCCGGACGGGATGCATTCACCGCATCCGCTAAGAGTCAAGCCACTGCCCATATACTACTATTCCCTTCTTCCAAAATCCTTGGCTGCAATTCCAGTTTCCATCACTGAACTTATGACCCCCTTCCGGATAGCATTTGTCTCCAACGACACACTGGCCAGAGGGACATGTAATCTTGCTCCACGTTCCTTGGCTACATTTCCAGTTTCCATCACTGAACTTATGACCCCCTTCCGGATAGCATTTGTCTCCAACGACACACTGGCCAGAGGGACATGTAATTTTGCTCCACTTTCCTTGGCTACATTTCCAGTTTCCATCACTGAACTTATGACCCCCTTCCAAATAGCATTTGTCTCCGACTAAACATTGCCCTGTGGGACATGCAATCCTGCTCCACTTTCCTTGGCTGCATTTCCAGTTTCCGTTGCTTAACTCATGAATCCCTTCCGAGTAGCATTTGTTTCCCGATAGACATTGCCCGGTGGGACAAGTAATCTTGCTCCACGTTCCTTGGCTACATTTCCAGTTTCCATCACTGAACTTATGACCCCCTTCCGGATAGCATTTGTCTCCAACGACACACTGGCCAGAGGGACATGTAATTTTGCTCCACTTTCCTTGGCTACATTTCCAGTTTCCATCACTGAACTTATGACCCCCTTCCAAATAGCATTTGTCTCCGACTAAACATTGCCCGGTGGGACATGCAATCCTGCTCCACTTTCCTTGGCTGCATTTCCTGTTTCCGTTGCTTAACTCATGAATCCCTTCCGAGTAGCATTTGTTTCCCGATAGACATTGCCCGGTGGGACAAGTAATCTTGCTCCACTTTCCTTGGCTGCATTTCCACCTTCCGTCGCTTAACTCATGAATCCCTTCCGGATAGCATTTGCCTCTCGCGAGACACTTTAAGCTACGAGGAAAGCGTAAATTATAATTGCCAACATCTTTTTCGCTATTTTTATTGTTGACACAGATTTTGTCTCCACAATAATAAATATCAATACGGCCAGGGGGAAAACGCTGGGCTGATCCAAATTGTGACGTTCCTAAAATTGTGCAATTTATCGGCTCAATATTTCCCGTGAAATCAATTATTTTACCGTTAAAGTAACTTAATTCGCCACTCACACGATCTCCATTTTGCTGAATTTTTAAATCCCATGAATAAGGGTCAATATCACCACCTATATATCTTCCAGTCCAATTGCAGTTGCACACTGCATTGCTCTTGTTTTCACTGCAGTTGTAGCAGTACTTGGGTTTTTGAGATGAATCACATCCGCAGACGTCTAAGCTCTTTTGTTCGCATTTAATATTGCTCGAGCCACTGGATTTTGCTTTTGCCTCCTTTTCCGTTAAGCATTCACACCCGGAAAGCACCCTGTAATAGACTTTCACATGGCTTTCAACTTTTGGGTTGGTCCAAATACCGATATGCGCGGTCAATCCTGTCGGATCAATCCAATAGCCTGAGCCTGAAACTTTAATATTATCCGCCCCTGGAAGGTTCCAAGATGACGCAGATACTTGATCATCCTTATCATAGAAGTTTGTCCAATGATCCACTATGTCGGGGCGTTTTACTTCAATATGCACGTTTTCAATGTTTAGCTTTCCTCCGAGGGGAGATCCCAGGGTCACCCATTCGCTGATGCGCATGCAGCCCAGCTTGATTGGATCAATTCGATAGATGTTTTTCTCAAGTTCATCGTCGATTCCACCTGCGTCTCCTCCATTGAGAGCGAGAAACGTTGTCACAGTTCCCCATGAATGGGATATTATAATGATAGGTCTATTGGGGTGATCAGATACTTCCTTGGAGATTTGATGCTGTACCTGCATAGCCCAGTCTCCTCCCCTTCGAGCAAAATCAGTATATGATAGTTGCCCAGTCCGACCCTCATAGCTGAAAGTTATCTCATGCACTTCTTTGACTCCCCACGCATTGGCAAAGCTGGCGGACCATCCATCGTCCCTGTTGCCTCCACCGATGCCGTGAACGACGAGCACCAAAGGATCGAGGGGATCGGCAAGTGCAGGAGCGACAAGTGTGTTTTGGAGTGAAAAGATTATAATTAGCAGAAGAACAAATAATTTTGCTGATGATGGACCTGTTTTCTTGCGTTCGTTGGTCCGGTCATAATTTATTATAGCTTTTATTCTACATTTTTTTTGGATTTGAATCATGCTTTTAAATATTACGCTTTGGAGCTTATCTAGTTTTCTGATTCTTTATATGTTTGTGGAGTCCTGAAAGGATTTCGCACTTGCTCTGGTTTCGTTTCGTATGAATAATTCATGCTTCCTCTCATTGTCCGATCATCCTGTGACCAATAGCAAAATACATCTCCCGGCGCATCTTTCATCTGAATGCCCTTTCTGGGGTTTCGAGATGTTCAAACTCCAGTCTATCATGCGGTCTATTGTTGTATCATTCCTTAACCTCCTCAAATTAAGAAAAGGCTAATCGATGCTTCTGTTGTTCACCAAACCATCGTTCTAGCTTTCCATTTGTCTCAAAATGCCACGCTCTCGCCAAAATCAATCGGTTTTGCAGATTGCAGTTTATGCAATCCCAGCCCCTTTCCCTCATGCCTGCATACTCCATCGCTCGGGCGGCGTCCCCACTGGCGGCGACAGGCGAGGGCTTGTTGTAACCTTTGGTTCTATTCCTTTAGGGCTGCAATGAATTCCTTTCTCTCCAGCCTCGCCTGCTTAATAATCGAGATCAATGTGCTCTTTGCCAGATCCGGGTGATTCGGCACGGTAACGACAAGATTTCGTTCCTCATTCCAGAGGTGAATATGGCTTCCGGTCTGGCGATAGACCTTAATCCAAAATGATCCAGAGCCTTGATGGCTGCTTTAGCCGAGATTGCCGGAAGCCAGGGGCTTGCCTTCTACCTCGATGTCCAGAAAAGAGAGCTTTCGTCCTTTAGGTGCCAGCTCTAAAAGAACCTGGTAGTGCTCCAGAAGTCCCTTTTTCAAATTAGAAACTGCTTCACTTTCTGTCAACCCTTGATCGGCCACCTTTGTTATCAAGTCAATTGCAACGAAATATTTCCCTTCCTTATGGATTTGAATTAGGGTTTTCATTTGCATACTACTTGCGCATATTTCTTGATAAAGCTAACCCTAATTCGAGCGCCCATATCCCCCGCCCCCTTTGCCGCATGCCCGCGTACCCCGCCGCCCCGGCTCTGTGCGCCACCGAGCCCCCACGCACGGCCGCGCGCATGCCTGGCGACGGCAGGCGATCCGGCCCTGCCCTGCGACCCTTCTAGCTCTCCAGCAGATGCACAGGAATCACTGCGTTCCCGCCCTGCGAGATGCTTCATGAACTGGCAACCTCCATGCCGTGCAGGATGATAGGCCGATTCCTCCCAGGGCTTTAATGACGATCTCAGCTTCAACAGGTCTCAACTGGAGCAACCTGGCCCTCCCACAAAGTTTCCCACAGTGCTGCTGCCTTCTGTCTCCAGATAAAGCGAAATGGCATCCTGGATTCTGCTCATAAGATCGTCTAGGCTTTTGGCCTGAGTATGGCAGACGGGAAGCTCTGGAACCGTGGCAACATAATAATCAAACTTCGCGGCTTCGCGCCTTCGCGTAAGCTCGTGTCTCGATCCGCCCGGTCCCCTGGACGCGATCGCCTGCCGGGCAAGCCAGCCCGCCCTGTCAGCATCGCAGCCTGGGCTGGGCCCGCGGGCGGTGGACACCGGCAAAGCAGACACTGTCAATGGGCTGCCGGGTGCGGCTTCGGATAGCTTCGCAAGGATCGCTAATCGGGAGACTGCCTTGAAGTCTGCCAATGCGTCTTTGTGCGCTTCTCGTACCTCGGTGTTTTTCTTCTCGTAATACGATTATTAACCGCAGAGCCGCAGAGTTCGCAGAGCTGCGCAATCTACTTATTTATCAACACCTTAAAAAAAAACGCACTATCTCTGAGCAATAGTCGTCTCCGTCCGTTCGTCCTCCGCGTGCTTCTCGCGTCTCTGCGGTTATATTCGTAATTCCTTGGCTATAATTATTGGCTAATAATAATAGCCAACTGCCATCGTCTCCAAAAATCCATCCTCCCTTTGCCGCATGCCCGCGTGCCCCACCGCGAGGGCCCCCACGCCCGGGCGCGCGCCCCCAGTGGGATGTCGCAGAAGAAATCAATGCTTATAGGCATCATCGTGATGCGCCAATTCGATAAAGGTCACAACATGTTCATTTTCATTGACCCTTTAAATGAGCACGAGTGGGCCAATGTGAACTCTTCTCTTTCCCTTAAGAATTCCTCTGAGAGGCTTGCCCAATTGAGGTGCTTCTGCTATCTGAATTATTTTATTAATAATTGCGTTATAGTATTGGCTATCTTTGTTTTCCAGCTTTTTTATCTTCCTTTGCAGCTTATCTCCGATTTCGATATCGTAGGGCTCTTGCACAAGAAGTCCGTTTAATCCGTCGTGGCTGAGAATTGCTTTTTAAACGCATCGCAGCTATATCTCTTGCTCTTGCCTGATTTTATACTGTTCTCGGCTTCTTTGATGCCTCTTATAAAATCTTCCTGCATCATCTCTTCCGGAGGATACGAGGTCTCTTCAAGAGCGTCAATTATGCTGCGCACTATCTTATATTTCAGGCTGTCTTCAAGCATCGGAGCAAGACGCTCAATGAGCTTTCTGTCCTCATCGCTAAGTTCCATCATATCCTAAATCCTCTTAGCTAGTAGTTGATCACTGAGTATGTAAGGATTTGGGGATCTAAGACTTCATGCCTGGCCAAAACCAATCAGGTTTGCAGGATCAAAGGTTTACGTTCTCCCAGCCCCCTTCGCCGCATGCCCGCGTGCCCCACCGCCCCCCCGTGCGCAGCCCCGTGCCCGAGCGCGCGCCCCTGTGAGAGGCAGAGTCGTAACCGCCACTTGTTGCTTTTTCCCCTCAAATCTGGCCGCTATTTTCTTCCCAGATACAGCCGACAGACCTCTGGGTTGTCGAGTAAGCTTTGTGCCGGTCCTTCCAGCCGATTTCGTCCCATCTCCATGATATAGCCGCGCTCGCTAATTGCCAGAGCTTTGCGGGCATTCTGCTCGACCATGAGAATGGTCACTCCTCGCTCATTTATCTCCTGAATCTCAGAAAAGAGCTGGCTCATGACCTTGGGAGATAAAGCCGCAGATGGCTCATCTAAGAGCAGCATGGACGGATTAATGATCATAGCTCTGCCCACAGCCAGCATCTTCTGCTCGCCTCCGCTGAGCGTCCCGGCCTTCTGATCCATGCGATCGGCGAGCCCTGGAAACAGCTCGAGAACAAGCGAAATGCGTCCTTCTATCCCGCCAGCCATGGTTATCGCGCCCATCTCCAGGTTCTCCTTTACACTGAGCGCAGAAAACACATTTCTCTCCTGAGGCACATAGGATAGACCCCTTTTCACCAGTTCGTGAGGCTTCAATCCCGTGACATCCTGACCGTTGAATTGAATTCTCCCGCCCCGCATCCTGGTCAGTCCGAAGATGGACTTCATCAAAGTCGACTTTCCGCAGCCATTCGGGCCGATGATGGTCACAATCTCTCCTTCATCAACATGGAGAGATACCTCGTTTATGATGTTCTCGTCAGTATAGCCTGCCGTGATTGAATCAATGCTGAGCATCTAATCCCACTCCGAGGTATGCCTCAAACACCTTTGGATCGGAGATGACCTGATCAGGCCGGCCATTCGCCAGAATTGCTCCCTTGTTCAGGACATAAAGCTCATCAGAGAGGGCAAGCACATAGGGAATAGCATGCTCAATTATCATAATGGTGAGCCCCTTTTCCCGAAGCATCTTGATCCTCTCGATGAGCCTCTCTGAGAGCGCCGGATTTACGCCGGAAAACGGCTCATCCAGGAGCAGCAGCCGGGGGTCTGCCATCAGAGCCCGGGCCATCTCCAGCATCTTCTTCTGGCCGCCGGACATAGATCCGGCATACTCGTCTTTCATGCGCAGGAGATCAAAGAACTTGAGGATATCCTCAGCCTTCTTCTCTATGGATCTCTCTTCCGCCTGCACTCTGCCCCGGCTGAGGATAGGCCTGAATATCATCTCTCCTGTCTGATTTTGGCTCCCCAACATCATATTCTCCAAAACCGTCATCCTCATCAGGGCCCGTGGTATCTGAAAGGTGCGAACCAGGCCCAGGCGTGCAATCTTATAGGCCGGTAGACCACCGATCTCCTTGCCCGAAAAGATAATGCTTCCTGCATCCGGTCTCACAAAGCCGGATATTAGGTCGAAGAGAGTGCTCTTGCCGGCTCCATTAGGTCCGATGAGGCCCACGATTGTCCCTTCCTGGACAGAAAGGCTGCAGCTGTCTACGGCCAGAAGGCCGCCGAATCTCTTTATGGCCCCCTCTATCCTGAGGATTTCATTTTCCAATGGCCAGATCCTCCTTTCTGCCGAACAATCCCTGGGGCCGGAACATCATGAGTCCGATCAAGATTATGCCGATGATCACCATTCTGGCAGCGCTGGATGCCGATGGACTGAAGGAGATGTATCCCTCCAAAAAGCGGGTTGTGCTGAAAAATCCCCAGAGCAGGATCGCTCCCACAATCGTGCCCCTATTACTGCCGCTGCCGCCCATGATGACCATGATCCAGGCATAAAATGTCTCAATGGGCTGAAAATTATTGGGATTGATATACTGCAGATAAAAGGCAAGAAGCGATCCGGAGAGGGCAGCTATGGCTGAGCCCAATGCCAGGGCCTGCACCTTATAGGAAAAGGCGTTTTTGCCCAAAGAGACGGAAACCGCCTCATCATCCCGGACGGACTTGAGCACCCGGCCCCAGGGCGATTTGGCCAGAACCTCAAGAAGAGCATAAACAAGCAAGAGGACGATGATCACAATGCCTGCTAAAACGAGATTATAGTCCTCATGGGCCACCAGTCCTTCCAGTGGGCGGGGATATCCGTAAAGCCCAAAGGAACCCCTGGTCAGGGAAGACCAGTTGAGCAGCAAAAATCTGATGATCTCTGAGAAGCCGATGGTGACTATCGCCAGGTAATCCTCTCGCAACCGGAGCGTGGCCACCCCCAAGAACGCCCCGCATGCCCCGGCCAGGACCATGCCTGCCAGCACAGCAAAGATCAACGGTACTCCGTTCATGCCCAAAAGAACGGTAGCATAGGCTCCAATGGCCATAAATGCCACATGTCCGAAGTTGAGAAGCCCGGAATAGCCCCATTGCAAATTCAAGCCCAGGGCGAATATGGCATAAATTCCGGCAGTGAGCATTATGGATACCAGGTAGTCCAGCATTTTATCCTCCACCTAAGAGTCCATTGGGCCTGAAGAAGAGTACAGCAATCATAATGGCAAAGCTGACCGCAATCTTATATTCGGCAGGCAAAATTGCCGTAGAGATCTCCTGGGCGAGGCCTATGATAATTCCTCCCGCCATTGCCCCGTAGGCATTGCCGATGCCGCCCAGTATCGCTGCTGCAAACATGGGCAGGATGATGGACCAGCCCATGTTGGGATTGATATGGGTAATCAATCCGAACATTATACCGGCCAGTGCGGCAAGTCCCATGCTCACCATCCAGGTGTATCTTATGACCTGGTCCACATTAATGCCGGTGATCCTGGCCAGGTCAGGGTTGTCGGCCAGCGCTCTCATGCTCTTTCCCAAGACGGTACGGCTTAGGAGGGCATGGACTACGAGCATGCTCGCCAAGGCAATCAATACCACGCTAATCTGAAAAGAGGTAAGAAGAATGCCGCCTAAATTCATGCTCTGCATCACCGGTAGTGGAAATCTCAATGCATCCGGCCTAAAGAATATGATCAGAGCATTTCTTATCGCTATAGATACTCCAATGGAAAGGATCATGATGGCGGTTCGGCTGGCTCCGCTGCCGCGCACGCTCTTCCAGATTCCTATGTCCAGGGCCACGGCAAATGCTGCCGTGACAGGAATGGCCAGAATGCATGCCGCTGGGAAACCGAGGTTCAAAGTTGCTGCAAAAAAAAGAGTCAAATAAGCGCCAAGAGTCAGAAAATCGCCATGAGCGAAATTGGCAAAATTCATGATTCGATATGCTAAAGACAATCCTATCGCGGCTAGAGCAATAATGCACCCATAAACTACTCCATTAGCTATAAGCTGCCCGATCATAATCTCCAATCTAAAAAGGTTCTATTATCTGGACCTATTTTTATCTTTTCATGAAGGCAATCGGTAATATGAAAATCTCATCAGGAATTGACTTTGCGATACTTATTTATTCAATCTGTATAGCTGCTAGAACAGGTTGGTGTCATGAGGCTAAAATCGCATTTCATAATCCTGGTCCTCATTCTCGCTGTATTTATATCAGGATGCACCGAGAAGGCTGATGATAAGGGCGGTGTAGTGACGAAGAGAGCAACTAACGTTAGTGCAGAAAGTGCAGTCTCTTCGACGGAAGGAATCATCAATATCGGAGTGCTGCAATCTCTAACCGGCGATCTGGGTGCATATGGAGGATCCATGAGCGATGCCATGAAGCTCGCTGCCAAACAGATCAATGAAAACGGCGGATTGCTGGGAAAGAAGCTCGATCTTCTGGTTGAGGATGACCAGACCAACAACGTGGCCGCAGTCGATGCCGCCAACAAGCTGGTCAAAGTGGATAGAGTTCCGGTTATTGTGGGTGATACCGGCAGCGGACAGAGCATGTCTATAATTGATATTACTACCAAGAGCGGTGTGCTACAGATCTCGTCATCAAACACGGGAACGGAATTCACTACTTACAATGATAATGATCTCTATTTCAGAACAGCGCCCTCGGATACATTGCAGGGATCTGCTATGGCCAATCTGGCTAAGGAGCGGGGCTACAAGACGGTTTCAACCATTGTCATCAACAATCCCTACGGAGTGGGCTTCGAGGAAGTATTTGTAAAGGCTTTTCAGGCCGATGGTGGAAAGGTGCTGGAGAGAATAAGGTATGATCCATCCCAGACGATCTTTGATTCCGAGGTGCAAAAGATCGCAGCCAGCAATCCACAGTTCGTAATGATGGTTTCATATCCAGAGACTGGAAGCCTCATTCTCAGAACCGCCTACGAGAAGGGAGCACTCACCAATACACCATGGCTCCTCTCTGAAGGCTTGAAGGCGGAAAACCTGGCTGATCTGGCAGGAAAGGACTCCAGTGGCAGGTACATAGTAGCAGGGCTGCAGGGCCTGGCGCCGGACGAGAATGCGGGTGGAAAGGCATATGACGCATTCCGGATTCTTTACAAGGCAGAATACGGCAAAGAGCCCGGCATCTATTGCACCAACAGCTACGATGCCCTGGCTGTGGTGGCGCTGGCCATTGAACAGGCAAAAGGGGCATCCGGCAGGGCCATTGCCGACAACATAAGATCGGTTGCCAATCCGCCCGGCATCATGGTCTCTGATTTAAAAGAGGCCCTGAGCCTGGTGAGAGATGGCAAAGACATCGATTACCAAGGCACGTCGGGCAATATAACCTTTGATGAATATGGAGATGTAAGCGGATCATACACGGTCTGGACCATTGCTGATAACGGAAGCATAGTCCAGGGCGAAAAGATCGCCGCTTGATCCGGACATAGCTTCCATTTTCTATTTTTTTCTTCCAAGCCCTCATCGCTGCATACTCGCGTCCTATGCCGCCCCCGCGACGTGGGGCCCCATGCCGGGAAGCAGGCCCGCAGTAAAGGCATCGCCAGATTATACCCAAATATTTGTATTAGAGCAGGCATGAATTCATCAGGCAGACAATCATTAAATGAGGTTTCCCATGATAAATGGCTATCCACCTGGAAAAGAAGAATTACCGGCTAACCGTCTCCTCTCCGAGAAGAGCCCCTACCTCCTCCAGCACGCCCACAATCCCGTGCAATGGTACCCCTGGGGCGAAGAAGCCTTCCTGGCTGCGGCCAGAGAGGACAAGCCCATCTTCCTCTCCGTGGGCTACTCCACCTGCCACTGGTGCCATGTCATGGCTCACGAGTCCTTTGAGGACCCGGGCGTAGCCCGGCTTATGAATCAAGCCTTCATCTGCATAAAAGTAGATCGTGAGGAGAGGCCGGACATAGACCAGATGTACATGACTTTCGCGCAGTCCATGACCGGCAGAGGCGGCTGGCCTCTTACTATTATCATGACCCCGGAGAAAAAGCCCTTCTTCGCCGCTACCTACATCCCCAAGACCGGGCGCGCTGGCCAGGCAGGAATGATGGAGATCATCCCCCGCATCAGAGAGCTCTGGATGAAAAATAGAGATGAGCTTTTGGACTCAGCCGACCAGATTTTGGATTATCTCAAGCAGACACAAAGCCAGCCGCGAGCCCAGGCCGCTAATTTAGATGTAGCATTTCTTGCCCGCGCATACGCGGCCCTGGCCTCCATTTACGACCCCCAAAACGGAGGATTTGGCACGGCCCCCAAGTTTCCATCGCCACATAACCTTTTCTTCCTGCTACGCTATTGGCATAGGACCGGAGACAAACATGCTCTGCAAATGGTCGAGGCCACACTGCAGGCCATGCGCAGGGGCGGAATCTACGATCACATGGGTTTCGGATTTCATAGATACTCCACGGATGGGCAGTGGCTTGTTCCCCATTTTGAAAAGATGCTCTATGACCAGGCGCTAATGGCTATAGCGTACATCGAGGCTTATCAGGCCACCGGAAAAGAGGAGTACGCCAGAACGGCACGCGAAATCCTGGAGTATGTGCTGCGGGACATGACCGCCCCCCAGGGAGGCTTTTTCTCAGCGGAAGACGCAGACAGCGAGGGAGAGGAGGGCAAGTTCTATGTCTGGACGGCAGAGGAACTGAAAGAGACACTGGATAAAGAGGAGTTCAAGCTCTTCATCCGGCTCTTTGATGTGCATGAGAGCGGAAACTTCGAGAACGGAGGGAACATCCTGCGATTGAGGTCTTCGCTTGTCGATGCCGCATCCGTCCTGAAGATGAGCGAGAGTGATCTCTATGAGCGACAAGAGTTGATAAGAGCAAAGCTCTTTCTTGCCCGGGAGAAGAGAGTTCATCCTTTAAAGGACGACAAGATCCTCACCGACTGGAATGGACTCATGATCGCGGCCCTGGCCAAAGCCGCGCAGGCCCTGCCTGAGGCAAATGGCGCAAAGTATGCAGTGGCGGCAATAAAAGCGGCCGATTTTATACTGAAAGAGATGCAGACGACGAAAGGTCGATTGCTGCATCGCTACCGGGGCGAGGCAGCTTTTTTTGCCAATCTCGATGATTATGCCTTCCTGATCTGGGGCCTCCTCGATCTCTACGAGACCGTTTTTGATGTCAAGTACCTGAAGGCGGCGCTGCAATTGAACCACACCATGATGCGGCATTTCTGGGATAAGGATCAGGGCGGATTTTTCTTTTCTGCTGATGATGCCGAGGCCCTATTGCTTCGCAAAAAGGAGTTTTATGATGGAGCGATTCCCTCGGGAAATTCCATAGCATTGCTTTGCCTTCTCCGGCTCATGCACCTTTGCGGAGGGACGGAACTGGAAGAGAGAGCCCTGGATCTGGCGCGTGGCTTCTTCGCAGCAGATGGCCAGCCATGGGGCCACTCCATGCTGCTTTGCTCCCTGGACTATTTGCTAGGACCAGCATCCGAGATCGCGCTACTGGGAAGTATGCAGGATGTAGGCATAACTCGGATGCTGCAAGCCTTACGATCTCGCTATCTTCCGAATAAATCCGTCGTCCTGGTATGCGGAGAAGAGATTAGAGAGATTGCGCCATTCACAAAAAATTTGGCCCAAGTGGAGGGAAAGATATCGGCCTACGTCTGCACTGATCATGTCTGCAGTCTTCCCGTAACAAGCCCGAAAGAGATGATGAAGCTATTCGCATAGATCCGACAATGATAAATACTACCAGCCAGGTAGTAGGCCCTGAGGAGATCCAAATTTCTGAGAATGAAATGGCATCCGATCTGGACAGGCACCGTAGTCTAAATAAGCACCGTAGGGTATCCTACGCAGAAAGAACAGCAAACAAGTCTATTTTCTCACACGCAGGTCATGCGGTGATTCTTTAATGAACAAACGAAGAGAGCACATTCCTAAGAAGGATATCATGTACACGTTGGATGAAGATAACTCCCAATATATTGTAAATGAGAGTTACTTCTACAAGACCGAGCCGTACTACACGATAGTCAAGAACGAGAATGAAGGCATCAAAACCACGCCCAGTAGCAGCGATGTGCTGGATGCCTATATCGTCCCCATCTGTCTGGAGAAGGCGAAGCTGGCAGGTATCCCGGTCTGCGACTGGGTAATATCCAACCAGTACGTCTCCCTTCCGGCTATAGTCTACGGCTTGAACTACTTCTCCACGCCCTCCGACCACTTTCTCATCAGCGACCTGGAAGCAGCGAAGAAGGTCATCAAGCATGTCACCAATCATGGCCGGTATCCCTTCTGCTATCAGAAGATAAGCGTCACCTCATCCGTGGCGAAATGCGTATCCATCTTCGGCAAGACCATAAACTGCTGTGAGCCTGCAAAATCGCTGGCGGAGAAGATCTATGAGGTCTTCCGGCTGCCGTTAGTGGAGGTAGTACTGGTCAAGGATGAGTCGGGTTGCCGATTATCTTCCCTGGCTCCGGTAAAATATTCACAATTATCGAAAGATGAAACGGAAATGTTACAGGACCTTCTGGACAAGAGGGTGAGACGCTTTGAGTAAACTAGGCATCTTCGTCAATCGACAGACGTTAAGCAGCTCTGAACAGCTCACGGCCGTGGTAAAATGCCGGGACGTGGCTGAGAGCATGGGCCACACTGCCGAGTTCATATTTCCCGTGGACATCAAAAAGATACCCAGACTGGACGCGCTCTTCATTCGCGCCAACACCGATCCCATGAACATCACCTATGTGGCGGCCAGGATGGCACAAATGTACGGCGTACCGGTGATAGACGATCCCAGTTCCATCCAGATCTGTGCCGACAAAATAAACATGTACATGCACCTCATGAAGAAGAATGTCTCCATGCCCAGGACTAAGTTTCTAAAGAAGAAGGAGCTGGATGAGGTTTTAGCCGCACAGCTCTTCGAGGAGCTGGGCATGCCCCTGGTGCTAAAAGAGCCATCCACGTCCTTCTCAGTCCGGGTGGAGAAGGTCTCATCCGTAGAAGAGCTATTGAAGATCGCCAGGAGATTCTTCAAGCTCTCCGACTGGATTGTGGTGCAGGAGTACATCGAGAGCAGGTTTGACTGGAGAGTGGGTGTCATCAACGGGCAGTTGCTCTATGCCTGTCGCTACATCATTCCCTCGGAGACCTTCAAGATCCAGGCTTCCGTGAACGGCCACATCGTCTACTGCGATGTAGAGAGCGTGCCGGCCGATCAGGTTCCGCCCGAGGTTATTGAGCTGGGACGCGAGGCAGGCAATGCCATTGGCAAAGGAATGTATGGTGTGGACATCAAGGAGAGCAACGGAAAGCTCTACGTCATTGAGGTAAATGATAATCCCTCCCTGGATGGAGGCGAGGATGCCCATTATCCGGACATGTTCCAAAAGATCATCTCCTATCTGATGACTGGAGACGCGTGCAGCTATGCCGATGAGCTTTCCGGTAAGGCCCTGGGTCCGCACGACTTTGAGGGTGAGTACGGCCTGGGAGCTGCCACCGCATTGTCCAATCCACCTGCTCTGGCAGAAAATGAGGTCAACTCTTACAAGATTGATTTCTAGAGAGATGAGAATCTGATGGAAGAATACCTATGTGAAGCTCTAAGCCAGGCCTGCAGCGAATGCCATCTGGATGGAGGCTGCTGCTTTGAGGCGAGACCTCCCTTAAGCCGGGAGAGAATAGACATACTGCAGAAAAACGGCGTGGCAGAGGACGCTGTAGAGTTTGCCGGATACATGAGGCTACGCCTGAAGCAGGATGGGTTTTGCGTGCTCTTTCTGAATGGAAAATGCAGCATTCACAGCATCAAGCCTGAGACCTGCATAGCCGGACCCTTTACCTTTGATATCAAGGACAACGTCCTGCAGATCTTCCTTAAGAGAGAAAGCATCTGCCCCATGGTCCGATTTCTCAAGGCCAATCGAAAAGCCTATGACGGACTATTCGAGACCTCTGTGGAGAATATCATGCATCTGGTAAACAGCATTCCCGCTTCAGAGATGGCGGAGATTTTGAAGATCGAGGAGCCGGAGACAGATCTTGTGGCACAGATCCAACTTTCCGATTGAATCATGAAAAAGGCAATGCATAAGGCGCTTAGAGCTGTTTCGCCCATCGGAACGGAGCACGAGTACTCCATAAATGACAAAAAATGCAGGCCTCTGGCCATTTCCGACCGGATAATCGAGAAGATCGCCGGACAGGTGCAGCATGAGGTGGCTTTTGGGGGGATACTGGTCTCCAAGGAGCTGCAAAAGCATGCCGTAGAGTTGATCCCAGCCAGGCCGGGGAACCTAGGCTTTTTGGAAAGCAATCTTTACCAGGGCCTCTCTGAGCTGTACCGGGCCACCAATCATGAGTACGGCTTTATGGGCCTGGGAATGCATCCGCTGCTGAAATTAAATGAGACGAGCTACTGGGATCATGATGAACAGGAGTATTATCAGGCATACGACCGGCTGTTCAATATCAGGCAGCACGGCTGGCTGAATATTCAGGCTCTGCAGATCAACATTCCCTACGAAGACTTGGAGGAGCTGGTGGCTATGTTCAACAAGATTCGCTCGCTCATGCCTTATCTCGTTGCCGTGTCGGCCGCCTCGCCCATGGTGGAGGGAAAGCTCACCAATTATATGGACAACCGGCTGGTTTATTACCGGCAAAACCAGGCGGCCATTCCTGAGATATGCCATGACATTCTGCCGGAAAAGCTGGAGAGCGCAGACGATTATGTGCAGATCAACCGGCAGATCTACTCAGAGCTGAAAAAATGCCACGCTGAGATTCTCTGCAAAGAGTGGGTCAATTCCAGAGGCGTGATTGTGCGCTTTACGAGAAAGTGCCTGGAGGTCAAAGCCATCGATGAGCAGGAATGCCTGCACTCGGACATGGCGTTCTCGGCTTTCTTGCTGGCGCTGCTGCGCTCTGACCTCGTGCTGGAGGAGGATGAGAGCACTCTATTGGCCATGCTGGAAGATGCCATGCGTTGCGGCGTAGCCGGGATGCGCCCGGAGCTGGAGAGGCTCTTCGCAGCAGCGGAAAAGAGCGCAACTGCTGAGGAGAAGCGATATCTGCCCCTGGTGGCAAAAAGGATCGAGCAGGGCAGCCTGGCAGAGGTCATGGTGCAAAAGCTGAAGGAAGAAACCGACGGCAGGATCGAGCCGATACTGGAGCAGATGCAGTGGTGCCTCAAGGAGAACAGGCCCTATTCTGCCGAGCCGGGAAGATGCGGATAACGGATCCTGATTGAATAAGTCCAATGATAGTAAGCTGTTTGTTATAACCAGCGGCCAACGACGTTTCAACCACGGAGACACACAGCTCACAGAGAACGCACAGAGTGCCGAACTAACTGAAAAGCCATATCGCTCGCCCGCCGGCACGGAGCGAGCCCTTCCGGGGCAGGCTGGAGAAGCTGATGACGGGGAGGCTGTCATCAGGACGGGGACGCTAGGGAACCAGAAGGATGAAGATTTAATCGGTATGATATTAGGAAATAGGAGATGTTAAGACATGAGTGCTTCACAAGTCATTGAATGCATATACGAAGAGGGCGTCTTCAAGCCTTTGCAGGAAGTTAAAATTAAAGAAGGCACGAAATTGAAGATTAAAGTGGAAAAGGTAGACTTATCTGAATATCGCGGTATGTTTGGCAAGGCCTCCGCAGAAAGACTTCAAGAACTGGAAGGAGATGCCTACCTTTGATTTTCGTCGATACAAATGTTATTTATAATATTATATTTGAAACCAGATTTACAGACCGTGCTCTAAGATTCATAGAAACATGCCAGGAACTTGTAACATCAGCAACCGTTATCCATGAATTGATCTATGTGTCCATCCGCGATCTCTGCGAAGAACGCTATGGAACAAAAAATAATTCCTCGTATCGGAAAATAATAGCGACTAAAGGATATGCCCCGTTTCAAAAAGATATTGATCGTCTTTTCCAATTTGTCGAGAACAGCAGCATTTCTCTTATTCCCGTTAATAATGATCTGGATGATTGGAAAGAGATTTTGTTAAAATACAAGCTATTGCCCTACGATGCTCTGATAGCTTCAACCTGTATGTCTAACAGGATAACGAAGATCGCTACTTTCGATAGGGATTTTAATAGAGTAGATTTTTTAGAGATAGTTGATATGACCTAATTCGAGATCGCCGCCCCGGAGGACTAGGGCCGCTGGCACGGAGCGAGCCCTTCCGGAGCAGGCTGGAGAAGCTGATAGTTGACATGCGGCCAAAAAACGGCCAGGAGCTACAGTCCGTGGCTTTTCAGCCCCAGGATCTCATCGACCTTGACCCCCACCAGCTTCCAGACGGAGCTCTTCTCTCCATCCAGCAAGACCTCCACCGATTCCTGCGGCGAATGGCCCAGAGCGGAGAGGACGTTGGGAGAAAGAGATTTGCTCTTGATCAGGTGCACAAACATCTCTCGCACCGCCCTCTTTTGCCCGACGTCCTCTACCTGCACCAGACATCCGGGCAGGGCCACGAAGCTGAAGACGGAAAGATCAGGAGAATAGTGCTCAATCTCCACGGTCACAAAGGGATTGTCCCGGAAGTACTGCACCTTTTTGCCGTAGTTAGTGGATAAAAAGTACATGAACCGGCCATCAAACACATAAATAAATGGGGCAATGTAAGGATGCGTCTCGCCTTTGAAAGCAATGCGGCAGACATATTGCTCCTCCACCAGCCGGTCGTACTCCGCCTTTCCCATGCGGGGCATCTTAAAGACATCTTCGGACATTCATTCCCCTTTGCTGGAACGGTGGCATAAAATTCTCTTAACTTCGTCCCGGAAATTAACTAAATGCTTGCGATCATTTTGAAGGATATGATAGACCATTTCCATATCCAGTCCCCAATAGATATGAACCAGAACATTCCGGAAGCCTGCAAGATCAGAGAGTTCTCTTGCAAGATCATCGTTTATCAGCTCAGCCTCTCCGAGAATTTGAAAGGCCTCCCTGTAATTGGCAGGCCTCCTTAAACCTTCCTCTGAGATGAGATGATTTGCGACATCTATGGCCGCCTGGATGCTTACCAAGAGAGCATGCAAGACCATATTCTTGAGATCTCGCTCCTTGAGCAATCTTTCCAGAGGAAGACTCTTATATCTATCCCAATCGTCCAGAGCTTCGTCCATCTCTCTCATGTGAGCCAAAGATCTCATTTTACGCCCTCGCAAGGTATTTCCTGTCGTATGTATCGTACATCTCTTTGAGGTCCAGGTAAGCGGAAATCACTTCTGCCTCAAAGTCGTAGCGTTCCTGTTTGTTTCGGGAGAAAACTGACCGCCCATTTTTAACCACTTCATATTGGAATTCCGGATGAGCATTATTTAAAACTCTCACGTCAAAGTCGCGGCCTGGCTTGATCCCCAGATCCAGATCGCTGCCGATGTGCAGGGCCAGTTTGAGGGCTCTGTAGGAAGAATAATTCTCAGAGAAAAGCAGGGCAATATCTATATCCCGAAAATCTTCCCTCTCCAGAAATGAGCCAAAGACATAGGCCGTCTGCACCTCAGGATATTTGCTTATTATCTGCCCGACTCTCTCCATCATTGATTTGCGGTCCATATGCTTCTCCGCTCTGCCAGCCTTAACCTATGCACCTGCAACATGTTAAGGATTTCGAAGTGATTACTTTCGCCCCGCATGCATATCGATTATAAATCCGATTGTCCGTTATAACCCTAATGGTCACCCTGGAGAAGATCGCCCATCTGGCAGAGGAGTGCAGATTCGACTCAATAGGCCCGGCCCAAAGCCCAGCCGTGGTGGACGTGGACGAAAAGATGCTTCGCACTCTGGGAGAAGGCACGCGCCATGACGTCTGCGCGTCTACCTTCTCGCCAAGGGAAACGCCCCTGCCCGGAATATGCCACGCCTTCACTAAGGACGGCAGATGCGTCAGCCTCTTCAAGACCCTTTACACCAACCATTGTACCCATCAGTGCAGCTACTGCACCAATGCCGCGAACTGCAGCAATAAATCCAAAGCCTTCTCCTATACCCCGGAAGAGCTGGCCAGGATCACCTTTTCCCTTTACCGGTCGAATTATATTGAAGGGCTCTTTCTCAGCTCCGGCGCGGGCCGGGATGAGGATCACGTCACGGAAAGAATGGTAGAGACCGTGCGGCTCTTGCGCCAAAAGCATGCTTTTTCCGGATACATTCATCTCAAGGTTCTGCCCGGCTGTGCGCGCTCGCACATCCAGGAAGCCACCCTGCTGGCGGATCGGGTCAGCATAAATTTAGAGGCGGCATCTGCCTCGCACATGAGTGAGATGTGTGCCACCAAGAGCTACGAGAACGATATCCTGCAAAGGCAAAGATACATCCGCGATATGCTATCCGATGGCGCCAAGAACTCCAAGGCCTTTCTGCCGGCCGGCCAGACTACGCAGCTTGTAGTAGGTGCAGCCAGGGAAAGCGATGAGGAGATCTTCAAAAGAGTTCTTTATGAGTACAAAGAGATTGGAGTACGAAGGGCCTACTACAGCGCTTTTTCCCCTCAGCGGGGCACACCGTTTGAGAACAAAAAGCCCCAGCCGATCTGGCGAGAGCACCGCCTCTACCAGATGGACTGGCTCTATCGGATCTATCACTTTAAGCCCGGCGAGATTTGCCATGCCTTTAATGAGAATGGCTTTCTTAGCAACTCCGATCCCAAGATGGCCATTGCCAGAGAGTTTATGGACAAACCCCTGGACCCCAATACGGCCGCATTCCGGGAACTGCTGAGGGTGCCGGGCATCGGCCCCAAGAGCGCACAAAGGATTGTTGCTTTTCGCAAAAGGCAGCCAATTGTTGCTAAAGCAGAGCTGGCGGCCATGGGCGTTCGGATCAAGAGAGCCGGGCCCTTTCTCAAGATCAACGGCTGGAGAGATACAACCCTGGAGATGTGGAAGGCTTGAAGATTCCGGACAACTTCCTCTACTACCTCTCCCTGCATGAAAACTGCAATGAGAGGCTTCTTGCCAGAGCAGGGAATCTCACACCAGAGGACGTGGAAGTTTGCATTCATCCAGAAGTTGCCCGCATAGAAAAGATGGTCTATGCCGTTTTAGGAGAGGCGCACCGGATGAAGGCATTTGTGAGGCTCTCATTTCTTGGCACCTGTGTCCTTTACGGCTTTATCAAGCCCAGGCACAAAATTGAAGAACACATCTGCGACACTCTCGCCCGCAGGAACGCCGGGATAATCGTAGTACTGGGAAACGTCAGCGAGAGCTGGATCTCGCTATGCAGGGAGGACAGAATCTGGCGGAATCATAGTGGAGGGATGGCCGAAACCCTGGAGAGACTGAAGGGCGCCCTGCATTGCAGCCAGGATGGATCAAGCGAGGATCTGTCCAATGTGGAGGGCCTCTGGCAGGTCTATTATGACAGCCAGTACTGCCCGGAGAGAAAGAATTTGGCGGCCTTTCACCGGCACATGCCTAAAAGAGATCGGGATTCAGCGGGCCTAAGGCTTGTACAAAATAAGAGAAATGCTACCCTCGAAGATTTTCTGAGCGAAGGTTGATTGCAGGAGTCGATGTCTTCATTCCTTATCTTATAGTTTTTAATCATCGATCAACGATCGACCCAAAAAATATTCTGGGAGCCAGGATGAGCCAATGTATCCTAGCTCCTTGGTGTTGGCGAAATTCAATTTACCTGCTCACAGCTTTAAGATCCAGTTTGGTTGTCTGGTTCCTGTATGCCATGACTGAAGAAGGTATAACGCTGTAATTTGATGACTGCGCCCCGATGCTATGCTGTGATGGCAGAACCTTTACCCGGTAATTGCCAAGGGCGTCTGTCATTACTCTCGTAGGGTTATAATCCACCGTTATCTCAGCGAAGGCCACTCCCACACCATTCTTCTGATCATATACTCTGCCCTCAATAAAGCCGAATGTCTCTTCAAGAACATTACTTGAAGGTGGCGTTATTGACATGTTAAGATCCTGGGCTTGCGTGGGGGTCATCTGGCCGGCAGCCACATGGATGCTGCTCAGCAGACCCTCTGTTACATCACGGGGATAGGTCGAAGCGATATTCACAAGCACGGTACCAACAGAGACCGGGCCGCACTCACAGTCCTTGCTGTCCAGCCAGTACTGGGACTGGTAGAACATGAGACTGGGAGAAACGTTACCCATGCTGGCGAAAGGCGTTCCCGAGAGCAAGAAACCGTCCATGTTGTCGATGACCATCTCCTCGGGAGCAGTGACGTTAATGCCTCTGAGTGCCATTTGCATGGCTGCAATCTCCTGGTTCACTCCGATAATTGAGGGTGTGAGATTGTTGTATTGAGTTATGCTTATGGATGCACCGGTTGTATTATCAGTTTTTATCACAAGCGGATAGATGGTAGCAAAAGGATAGACCGCCGGATCAGGTGTCTGGATCTGATATCTCATATCAGTGTTCATATTGAAAGATACTGCATAAGGTCCGAGCTGATGCGTATCTGGAGCTGCTACAGCTACATGTTCTGGCTGCGTTAAACCTGGCTCCGCTGAACCTGCTGGAACCTGGGCAAACACATCTACAACGACAACGTTGCTCGGCTGGCTGTTCACCACAAAGTATAGCATGTGTCTTCCAACCTTGTCAGCATTGAAGTTCATAGTGTTATAACCCTGGTTGAACTGGTAAGTATTGTACTTCGAACTGGTTGTATCAGTCTGGGTCGTCTCATAGAAGCCCGCCGGTCCTTTCGCGGGTGCGTAAGCGATTAGCTGCAACCAGGTTCCGACAGGGCTTACCACATACTGGGTCCAATTTGTTGCTCCCTGAATCCAGAGGTCGTTGGTATTGGATGGCACTGTGGATGAATACTGAGTGAATGGCAACCCAACACCGGCACCGTAGTATACAGTGGAAGGTGTTTTCTGCCCTATATCGAACTTGGTGGGATTGCTTATTATTCCACCCACTACCGGCATACCGGTGGTTGCATAGTACTCTGTATAGGGAGAGAAAGTTGTGTAGCTATACGGTTGGCTATAGAAGGAACCACCTGTGGTGTACCAGGGGAAGTTGGGTACAGGCGTATCGAGCCACTGGAGCATGCCAGAGAGTCCCGGATCAGAATTTGAACGGGTGTATACTTGGCCCATGTTGGGGCTAATCCAATCTCCGCGGGATCCCATTGAGTTGCCACTGGATCCTGCGCCCAGTGGGTCTTGTGCGAATGCCACAACTGCAAGGCAAACGAGCACAACCATACACAATAAAATTTTGCTAATTTTCATATTCACACCTACTATTTTGAATCCACCTTCCGTGATTCCAAATCAGATAGTATGTTTCTAGATAAAAAGCTTATGGTATCATAATATTAAAGTTCTATAAGCTATGCACATACAAATTTATGGCATTTCGGAATGGAATATAGCATCACGCCCAGAGACAGAAAATAGCACAAGATTAATTGATCAACTAAAAATTTAAAAATATATAATATATTACGATCGCCTCTTTCGCAGAGCCACCGCCGCCAGACCGATCAATGCCATAGCAGTTAGCGCCAGGAAATCAGGCTGCTCTTTTGTGGCCTCCCTTGACATTGTAGCGTTTTCGAATTGGCTGACCTTCATCTCAGATGGCATAGCCGCCGCAGCTTCAGTGACGAATTCTCCAGTCTTCGTTCCTCTGTCAGCCAAACGCTCCTTTTCTCCCAGCATGGTCGTGGCATTGAGCTGCACATAATCCTGCCCCTGGCCGACGATGGTGGAATTGCTCCAGATAAGAACGTCCACAACGTAGTTGTACCTGTCCGGAACCGTGAGGTTAACACTCCTTATGACAGTCTCGTCGGGGGCGATTATCCCGGTATTGCTCCACTGCTTATCTGCCACCAGCTTAGAATCGATGTCGGTAGCTTTTAGCATCAATCTGTAATCCTGGCTGGCTTTGGCTCCAAAGTTGGTCACGTAGATGTCACTCTGGATGACTACCTTCTCCTCCGCCGCCTTTCGCACCAGGAAGTCGATGCCGTCGATCCTAAGGTTGATGGCCTTGCTGTCGGCGGGAAGGCTCTCCAGATCGTAGATCGTCCTGTATCCCCTATCCACTTCCTTGCCTTCCTCAAAGAGCGTGGCCTCAAGGCTGTAGCCGCCTTTCTTGGGAAGCGTCAAGATCGAAGTGACATTAACGGTCTCGTCAGGCGCGATCTTGCCGATAAAAGCCGTGGTCTGGTTGACCAGGAAGTCTCTATCGGAGCTTGTGGCCTTGAGAAGCAGAGATGTGTTTTTGCTGCTCTTGGCAGCCGTACCCTCATCTGAATTCTTGATGTAAGTTGTGACGAACAGTTCGATTGTCGATGTCTTTATCTGTCCGGGAACAATTTCCAGGTTGGTGACAGACAACGGTTTTTTATCGGATTTTTCAGTGCAGCCGCTCAAGGCGACCACAGAAATCAGAGCCAGCAATATCAGCAATGACATAGCCTTATTTTGGAGCATTATCTTTCCTCCACCCACAGTATATTCCTGATTCCATTTAAAAATTTTGTATCATTGCTTGAGGGTCTCTTCCATCAATTTATCTCTTGCGCTCTCGTGGTAGTGTTGCCGAAAATGCTTCCGCTCTTCGAAGGCAGTAAGCTTGCTGCCACAGCCAGGATGGGACCCATGATCAGCCCCGAGCCAGCCAGCAGGGCCAAAGTTCCCAGCACGGCCAGAAGGACTCTTTGCAGTATCCCAGCCTCTCCCCGGGCCAGACGAATGGTTGCCACACCCAAGAGTGCATGCAAAACGACGAACGCCATGGTGATGTACACTTCCGGCCCAAAGGGAGCGCGAGTGAGATTGAAGACCATCTGGGTGAAGACGGAGGCGCTGCTGGCCAGGAAGAGAAATCCGGCCAGAGATCCGGCCAGGCAAAATGATGTGCGTCGAGAGCCACGCCAGAAGAAGAGGAGAGCCAGGGTCTCCGCTACCAGGTAGGGAATGAGGATAAGCCCCAGGCTCTGCCCCTCCCAGAGGTAAACGGATATGAGGCGCAGAGGCGAGGTGATCCTCTCCGAGAAGGCAAACTCCTCCCGATAGCCCACCGCCAATCCGTAATGTCCCTGGGTGCTATTAAGATCGTTTGTACTATTAGCAACACTACTAATAGCACTATTATTACTATAATTACTATAAACCGCTGCGTAGTAGCGGGCCGATTTTGGAGCGGATATGTTAATCTCTGCCATCTCTTGGAAACTGCTGGGCCCGAAGGGCTCGTAGACGGCACCATCTTCGTTCTTGCCGTTCGCAGCCAGAATTTTCAGGCCCAAAGCAACCCGCGGCAGAGCTAACTGCCTTGGTGGCAGAACACTCGTATTCAATCCCGGACCCAGGAGCACCAGGGCGGGAAGAAAATCCGATTCTTTTGCATCTGCGGACTTGAAAAGGGAGAGATAGATTCGCTCGCCCGCCTCCAGATCGAAGCTGTAGTAATGCACCACATCCTTCTCAAGAGAGCCATAGACCGCCCAGGACTTACCCGGATCGGATATGTGCATGGCAAAAGAGATGTTCTCATTTCCTCCGGCCATGAGGGGCACGTGGGCAAAAGCTGGAAACGCAAGGCCAAGCATGACCAGCAAAGCGACGAAGAAGATGGGGCTTGATTTCACAGCTACACTTAACATCCGCTCGGTATTCAATTTTTCGGCCTTGTCCATGCCCTGGTCTTGGGGTCTAAGTGGGGCCACTTCTCTTCAGAAATGGATATTTCCAGCTCTCTGAGATTTGATAACACTCTCATTTTTCAGGCTCTTGCCAGGAAGGCTGATTACCTCATATTGAAAATAGGCAGGAGCATAATTGAGGATTCTGACATCGAAATCAACCCTGGGATGGATTCCCTGTTCAAGACTCCTGGCCACCTTTTGAGAGAGCTTGAACCTTTGATAGGGAGATTGCTCTTTGCACAGATGGCCCCATTAGCCTATGCATCCTTCTTAGTGATAAGATTTTCTAAAATGGAGTAAAATTTGTCCTTTGCCCTTTTTTCTATCCAGGGCTTGTGCCCACAGTTCTCCAGCAGAGTGAACTGAAAGCTCTTCAGGGTGGCCTGCAAAGGCTCGCTGACGCCTTTCGCTGGGTGTGGGTCCCAATCCCCGTGCAATGCTACGACCGGGCAGAGGATTTTCTTGCCAAGTTGCAGCAACTCTCCTGTCTGCCTCAAATGCGAGGCCTCCTTCCAAACAGATTGATAGATGTCCGTCTGGCACGGCATAATTGAATAGTCCGAATCTCTTGATTGGCATTCGATGGTATCGATCGGGTCAAAGACATCGGTTCTTGAGAAGAGCTCGTCCATGCGAGAAAGTGCTCTGTTCTTATTCTCGCCGTCGTTGCAACTGGTGTCATCCAGGATGGCAAAGATGCCTCTTATCTGGATGCGTTCCTTTTCGCTAAGGCGGGAGAGCCTCGTCTGCATGATTCTCGGGGCGTATTTCTCCTGGAAGGGACCGCTTCCTACCAGAACCAGCCTCTTGACCATAGTCGGATAGCGGGCCGCCAGGATAAAGGAAAGCCATGCACCCCAGGAAAATCCGATCAATGTGACGGGAAGGTCAGCGCATTCCTGCAAAAGCCCTTTCAGCTCTTCGACCTGGGTTTGCAGGGAATGGGCAGTTTGCAGAGGCTCCAAGATGCCCCGGCCAGCGCCTAGCTCCCGTGCCACTGCGTTCATCTCGCCCCCGGCACCCGGGCCCCCATGGATGACAGCCACGGAAAAGGGGGAGCTGTCGTATCTTCTTGGATTGATCACAGGGGCTAGCAAACGCCGGGTAGAGATAAAAAGGATTCCCGTTCTGCTATTTTGCATGCCAACTCTTCCTCACCTTTAGGTACGGGGATCTCAATGTCCTTCATAAACAATCCCATTCTCGGCGATATACGCCTCTCTGGGAGAATGAAGTGCATATTTTAGCGCGATTGCCGGCATAACCCTGGAAACGATGAAAAGGAAAACCATGAATGCCAGAAGAAATGCCCCGGTGATGAAGCCTCCCTCTCCGGCAAATATCATCATAGCCCGATTTCTTTCCTGATAATTTGCATATTCTCGCCGCGCACTCTGCTCTGCCTCGTCTGCTGAATAGATCCAGTGGGCAAGCAGACATGTGCCATTCAGAATTGAGTCCATGACCCTTGCCCGATTGTAAAGATCGCCGTCGAGAACAGCGATCTTTAACACCATTTCCACTGAGTATTCTCCATCATCCTTATCCTTAGTGTTTGGCGGTATAAAAATTGACTCCAAGATGCGCAGCCCTAGATAAAAACATTATACGAAGCTAACGCCTCTCATTCCACTTATATTACGCCACCATTCAAGAGCGTATGGTTCAGTTCTCATTTCCCGGGGCTAGGTGAGAACATACAGATACTGGCTGAAGGTCACACTATTCGCTCAACTGAGGTGGCTGCAAGTTTGCGAATTTCTTTTCCACCGAAATAATTTCTTTACTCTGGAATTCCGCAAAAAAAACGGAAAATTATTGGGGGATCAACTTATATTTTTTCTCATTGCTCTTTTTTCCTGCAACCTCAATTGCTATTTTCAGTTCCTCAGGTACTTGGGCTTGTGGAAGCTTAAGCGTAATCCTCCTATCGCTCCAATAAAGCTCTCTCACATTGCCTTGAACACTTGTATTGATCCAAATATTCCCAACAGTGCCGAAGTTATTGCCATTGATACCTATTGTCTCATCAATATTTCCTTGGGTTTTATCGAGAGAAACGATTTCGGGAAGCTTGTTGTCTATCTTTTTCTTGAGCAGATATGTAGTATCTCCTATACCCATCAGAGCTAGTAGGGAGGTATCGATATCAGGTAGGCCGGGAAGAGCGAAGCCGGACAAGATATTATGATATACAAGGATCAAATAACCTCCGGCTGCAATTGCAGTCCACGCCATCATTTGGATCTTGCCGAGATCAAAATTGCCCAGGTCATCCAGCAATATTCCTCCTCTGGAATCGACAATCACATCGTCTTTCTGCTTTGATATGCTTTGAGAAACGAGCGCTGTGCCAGCACTTAGTCCCATAGCCAAGATTAAGTTAAGAGGAAACTCTGTAGTGAAATCGTAATAGCCGTGGATGATCGCTTTGTCTGCGGTGATCGCGATGTATGAGTAGGCAGCGACGGCTGTCCAGATGAGGAACTGAGCCCTAGAAGCACTTGGTATGCCGTCTATTTTATAAATCTCCTGGATAACATTACGTCGTTCTCCCCGAGATTGGAGTATCATTTTTACCGGATTAATGACCATAAGGATAGGCCATGAAATTAGATCCCATAAAAGATAAATAACTTGGCCCCCTATCCCATTAGGTGTACTTCCAGTATCCCGTTCCAATTTTATTTCAATATCATATGTTTTATTAGAAACATCCAATATAAGCGCATTAGTTATTTCTACCTGACTTAGGATTTTGCTTTCTTGATCTTTTGCACCTTTTATTAACTCCTGAATTCCATTCGTGATTTCTGTTTGCTTAGTAGTACTTACATCTTTCCAATTCTTATTATTAATATCAAGTGTAAGGCTTTTGGCTTTATCAGTTATGTTTTTAACATCGCCAACAATTTCATCGACCCTATTTGCTATGCCTTTCATCTGATCGCGCATGCCCTTGATACTATCTGCCTCGTTTCTAACTTGTTCCTCCTTCTTTCTTTGCTTTTTCTTGATAAATTCGTTAAGTAGAGCCAGATATGCAAACAAGAGAAAGACGACACCTGATACGAAGATCAAGCATAATGTGAACCAACTCCAGGGAAACCTAAAGCTAACGACAGATTTTTCAGGGACACTTAATTCTTGAACATATCCATTATCATACAAAGCAAATAATCTGTCAAGGCTCCAGATGCCGTTTGAGCCTAATCCTAGATTTTGGGTCCCACTAATGCCCATATCTTCGTTTGTAAATTCTTTTGTTCCAACATATACACCATTAGCCTTATTACCTCCATAGGCTTTAAGGACGACAGTTTTATTTCGATCACGCCATGGTCCTGTAAAGCTTGCGTAAAGCACAGATATATTTTGAAGATTGCCTGGACTTGAAGTTGGATCTCTGATGGCAACTGTAACCTTGAGCGTGCTATATTTCTCGCTCAGCTCTCCAGGGTCCAAATTGAAATTCACAACATCAAGACTGCTGGCATTGAATCCAGAAACTCCTTGCATAAAGACTATCATTATGCAAAATACTATCGCCAATTTCACGGGAGTTGACCTCATTTCGATCACCAATCCAAGGTAGACTTTTATTTTTTCCACATAGATGTTGAGACAAACTAAACAGGTTATACTCTATAGGTCTTCTGTAATAAATGATTAGCCAATTAATCCATTTTATCTTATATATCATATGGAAAAATTATCCTTCAAATTGTTTCACTTCGATCTTAGCAACCTTGTTCCCAAGCAACCATCAATAGTTTAAATATTTGATAAAACGTCGCTTCTCTTTTTCCTTACCTTTTGAATCTCCATCAGACCTCTAATTTATGTAAATAAACTAACTAATTAAAAAAGATTATGGTAATGATTCCCTTGTGTAGAGTCCCGAAAACTTTGACTTTATATATCCAATGTAACATGGGAAAGATGAAGATCCTGAATATGGACGGACAGAGTTTTCGCAGAAGGTAGAGAATCGTGAACTTTATTTACAGGGTGGTTGGTTAATTTAGATAGGGGGTCAAATTTGGAACGGCGAAAACATCTGGTGATGAGGAGAAGCAGAAGCAATATCTTTAATAGCTTACAGATCTACAATTCTATAATAGGTGAGGTTAGCATGAACAAGAAATTTGTGGCCTTATTGCTATTGCCAGCTATGTTGCTGGTAGCATCAATTTGCTTAGCACAATCGTATCATGAAAAAGAACAGGTCTGGCTTCCACCCAGTTGGGTTTTTGGCAGTGGATACACCCCCTATGATTATCCTGGCAGTGTGGGGGGCTGGGGGTACGATCCATTTTCCTATTATAATCATCAAGGGAAAACCTATAAACCGTATCGTTATTCCAATTACTACTATCCCGGTAGTACCTGGTATCCGTCCTATTATGGATACAACTACAACTATCCGTACACTTATCGCAATTATTGGTATCCATACACCTATCATAGCGGTTACGGGTGGTCCTGATTATCTCCAGAACTGCTTCCAACATTTTTTTGTGATCTCTTCCTCGCCCTGCTTTAGGGATGGCGGGTTGATCGAATAGATGGGGGGACCAGTCAGAAGATATTTGTCTTGTAATCAACATGTGCTTCTTCTAGCCCTTCCCAGCATTTCACAATACCAAAGATCCTACTGGTAGCACTTCCTTGGGATGCAATACTTTAACCTTGAATCCCGCAGGCATACGATATTGATTGAGAACTCCATCGGTTGTAATAAAATAATCTACATCGTAGGCCATGGCATACCCTAAGTGGACAAGATCCGTAGGCGTCATCCGGTCATCTCTCCATTCGTTTCCATACAGATTATGGCAGGCCTCTGCTACAGTCTGGTTAGGATGGAGAAATCGAACACTATAACGGTCCAAGAAGTCTATGAGATCATGCAGTTCTTCTACACTATGTCTCTTACCTTCGAAACAGATGGCAGAAACTTCTCCCAGTACAGAAATTGGAATGCATAATGTCATCCCCTCACGAGTTCCTGCACAAGATATCAGTTTTTTATATCACCAGGGTAGATGCCTCTCCTCCGCTGGCTCTGGTCCCCCAAGGCAAAGAATAGCAGGTCCGCATCGAAGGTTACATCGGTCATTTCTTGCTCCGGAAAGCTCTGCGTACCCTTTCCAGCATCTCATCGTGCTCCTCTTTTGTAATTGCCTTGATGATATTGCCATGAATATCGGTGATGCCGCCGTAAGGCAAAGGATTATTGTGGTCAAATTCGAGAGCTTCAGAGGTCTTATCGGTCATTGCAGTCACCTTTTCTTGCGGGATCTTACTCTTGCAGAACAATCCATGTCGATCATCTAAATGCTTTACGGTGCGTTTGGAGCAGCCAAGCTTTGCATTTGCTGATAGACATGTATCTTTTGGTGCATCCATGCGCGTTCCCGCGCGCGCATGCGTGCCCGGGGGCGCGTGCCCGTGGGGCTGGACAAGATTGCCATTTCAAGGAAACTGAGGAAAGGTTTTCGATTAGGAGCACACTGTTTCAGGCACTCATTTTCAGCTCGATTTCCCCAGCTACAAGTGGTCTTGTCAGAAGTTTTCCCGCCCGGTACTCTTTCATAACCTCATCGATTTTCTCAGATACTACTGGCGTTACATACGCTTCACCACAGCAACTGCACACAAGAGCGGGAACCTTTTTGACAACGACTACTTCATCTCCTGCTTTCAATACAAGGTCGGTAAAGCCTTCACGCAGTTTGCTTCCACAAAGGGCGCACATATCAGATTTTGTCATAATCGCCTCGTTCTACAATTAGGGCATGCGTAGTGATGATATACTTGCGCTCGCTGACAAGAATCTTAATGCGATCAAGCATATCGTTGGAATTCATCAGCCTCTCCGTTGCCTTTCTTGGATTCTTTGGTTTATCTGATTTGCTATGAATAACTTTTTGATATTCACTCTACCGGAACAGGCCAACGCACTCTCGCGTCCCCGCTCGCGCGTGCGGGCCTGGGGGCGCGTGCCCGTGGGCGGGCGGGCTGGCGCAGGTGGGGCCGGATTGCCGGAGGCGATGCTGCCAGGAAGGGCGCGCTGGGATTGGGCGACGAGGAATTTGCGCTGCTAGTGATGGGAGAGATGAATGCCTCCAAATCGCCACTTTCAACTCATCCGAGAACTGCTGGCAGTTTCTGCCGTAGATGGGATGGCCAGTCAGAAGATATGTGAAAATATTGGCGTCAATGAACATTTGTCTCGTAATCTTTATGCACTTCTTCTAGCCCTTCCCAGCATTTCACAATCCCAAAGATCCTGCTGGTAGCACTTCCAGGAACTTTTATCTCGACCTCTTCACCTTCTTTCAGGTCAATCTCTCCCAGGGGCTTGAGGACTTTGTCAACATATCGCGCCTTAATTACTCCGCCCATGATCTCACCAGTCTCCTTTTAGTTTTCCACGGATAAATGGCTATGGATTGACTCCCTGCAAATTCGGGCATTTTCATGAGCTGTGTCCAGAAACGATTGCAGCTTGTTGGATGCTGCGTGAGCAGGTAGCGGCTCCGGCAGGCGCGCTCCCGGGTCCCCGCGCGCGCTCGCCCGCCCGCAGCTCCGTTGCCATGGATACCGAAGAGCCAGGCATTTGCAAGATCTGCTTCGTCAATGACTGCATAAGTATGTCCCTACCTTGTCGAAAACGCATATGTTTAAATTTCAGGCCGTCTTATTATGCTTCAGAGTCCGACCAGATATGCCCATGAAAATTGATGAACTGCTGAAAGCCAAGCGCCAAGAGATCCTGGCCATAGCTGCCAGGCACGGTGCCCATAACCTTCGGGTCTTTGGCTCCGTAGCCAGAGGAGAGGCCGGGCCGGAGAGCGACCTGGATATTCTGGTAGAGATGGAACCGGGAAAAAGCCTATTGGATCATGTGGCCCTAATGCAGGACCTCGAAGACCTCCTGCAACGGAAAGTGGATTTGGTCAGCGAAAGAGTCCTGCACTGGTATATCAAGGACCGAGTGCTTGCCGAGGCTATTTCTCTTTGAAAGTTAGGAAAATCCTTAACCTCTTCTCAGTATCCGTATGCTATTGGCCAGTCGATCCTTCTTTGTTGCCAAAAGTTCCTCTGTACTGAAAGGACACTTGACAAGATCAATAAAATCTCTGGTGTTGAGGCCAAGTTCCTTTGCCATAGCGTTTAGCAGAGGTGAGCCGATATCCTGGTTCTTCCCGTGGCTTAGAAAAGTGGCTGCTTCTTTCTTTCCGTCCACATAAAGGATAAAGTACCTGTGATCGGTGTGGCTGCGACGAAAGCCCTTCTTAGCAAGTCCGGCTTCGATCTCATCCTGGCTTAACGTTGCAGCCATCAGCTCACCGAAAACAATTCCAAAAGAAGATCTCTCTGCATTTTGCCCGTCTCGCCCAGCTCTGGCTCAGGACAAAGGACGTACTCATTCCAAAGGAAGTTGATGTATTCAAACAGCTTCTGTCGAGCCTCTAGAAAATCCTGAGAGCATCCTACTGCATCGAGAGGAGACAGACTGACAGACCACAAGCAGTCATCGTAATCCACCTCAAGATTGGTGATTATGAGAGGAACGAACTTCCTGGTGCCTACCTCGAATTCCCGCAAAGGGTGCCTTTCCAAGAATTCTATTGCTATCGGTTGAGCAGCCATTATTTCCTAAATCCGCTTGCTCCATATTTTAATTTTCCGCAAGGATGAGATAAAATGCCTCACCCTCGCCTTCTCCTGATGATCTCCACCCCGTCCCCTCTCGCCAGGTACAGCTCGTCCAGGTTGTCGAAAATCCCGTGCTCCACCACTCCCGGAATGGGGCTGATCCTCGCAGCCAGGCCCCTGGGATCTTCAATCACCTTGAAGTCCACATCCATCACGAAGTTGCCGTTGTCCGTGATCACCGGCCCGTCCTTCCTCACGCCCTGTCGCAGCACCGGCTTTCCCCCCAGCTCCGTCAGCCGCCGCTCCACCAGCCGAAAAGCAAAGGGCAAGACCTCCACCGGTACCGGCCAGGTGAGCTTTTGCACATACTTGCTCTCATCGGCTACTATTACAAACCGCCGCGCTGAGCATGCCACCACCTTCTCTCGCGTGTGCGCCGCTCCCCCGCCCTTGATGACGAACAGGTTGTGGTCCACCTGATCGGCTCCGTCGATGGCCAGATCCAGCACAGGGTGCGAATTGAGTGTGGTCAGTTTTATCCCGGAGGCGATGGCCAGATTCTCGGCCTGAAAAGAGGTGGGAACTCCCCAAAAGTCCAAGCCCTCCGACACAACCCTCTCGCCCAGCCGCTTGATGGTCCAGGCAACGGTGGAGCCCGTGCCCAGGCCCACCACCATGCTGCTCTTCACGAGCGTTGCAGCCGCCTCACCGGCAAGCCTCTTAGCATCCGCATTAGCAGAAACATCCTTCATGAAAGCCTCTAAATTGTCCCAGTTAATCGCGTTCTCTGTGCGTCCTCTGTGAGCTCTGTGTCTCTGTGGTGGGATTCGTAAACCCGTAAGGTTAAATCTTTTCAGCTCTCGATCTCGCTCTTCACCGTGGTGAACACGGGTCCTCTCAGGTCCATCTTGTGCTTGTAGCTGGTGATGTACCTCTCCAGAGCCGGATGGATCTTGATGTTGATATCGCCGGGGCTTCTCACGATGCGGGCCCGCGTCTCCGACTCCTTGCCGGCCATGCTGGCCACCTCGATCTCGTAGGCAGCCAGCGCGGCAAAGGCATCGATGTACTTGATGCCCGTGCTCACGCCCTCGCTAAAAGCCTCCTCCCAGCGGGAGGTGTGAGGTATGCCCATGATGTTCTGCTTATGCACCACGATCTCGTTTTGGGCGGCCGGGCCGCACAGCTTGGTGTTCTCCTCCGGTTCGACCACGGAGACCTTGACCTTTCGTCCGAAGAGCTCCCCTTCCCAGGCCAAAAATTCGCAGGGCGAGGTCGTCTCCCCGTGCTCGGCACAGACAGCAACCACAGCCTCGGCGATGGCCTGGCCGGCAGGCGTTGTGGGCAGCTTATCCACGAGAATCATCTGCGCCATCTCGCGGGCGGAAAGCTGCCAGTTGCTCTGAAACTGCGGATAAGAGAGGGCCCGCATATCCTGAGAGTTGTGCAAGATCATGGCAATCCTCTCCACACCCAGCCCCAGGTTCATGACCGGATAGGGAATGTCGTACTGGGAGAGGGCGGTGGGCGAGTAGATGCCGAAGGTGGCCACCTCCACCCAGCCCGACTTATATTTGGTGGCCGAGCCGACCAGGCCGGGGTGGTAGGCAAAGACCTCGATCTGCGTTCCGGGAATGTAGTACTTGCTTCGCTTGTCGTCCGGCCGGAACTGAAACTTCTCAAAGCCAAACTGGCTGAGCAGGCCGTCCGCAATGGCTTTTCCGTCCTCCACGCTCACGTCTTCATCCATGATCACGCAGCTCGCCGAGTAGTAGCTCATCAGCCGTGCCGCATCCTCCGCCTGCTCGCGCCGGAAGCAGCGGTCCACAGAGAAGAGCTTGAGCGGCAGCTTTGTGCGGTGATGAAGATTGGAGAGCGACAAAAACCACCCCGAGGTCATGTGACTGCGCAGCGTGCGCGTGGTGGCCTCGGCCTTCAGCTCCCTAAACTCAGGAAAGACCTTCTCCAGGACGACAGAGATGAGGGCATCATGAGCGCCCAGGGCCTTGGCGATCTCCTGCACCAGGTCGTCGCCCTCCACTTTGCCCTTCTTGTAGCCGTGCAGAATCTGGCGCAGGGCCTCCGCCTCTTCCCCGGAAAGATCCCGGCCCAGAAGGGCATTTACCTCCGAGATTCTCTCATCGGACATGCCTATATCCGGTCGGGGCAACCCCGCCAGGTAAAAGCAGCGATCCAGCACGGCCAGCGCCTCCGAGCCGAACTGGCGGTAAACATCCGATGCCTCGACCATCACCGGGTTCATGGCCTCCGAGAAACCTAAGGAGATGTAGGCCTCCCGAAGCTTCTGAATGGTATCGAATATGGGGTGCACTGTCCCGAAAGAATAGCTATTTCTGGGATATCTCTCATTTAGGGAAGGCTTGCCAAGATACTCTCTCCCCTGCTGCCAGGCCTTATCGAAATCCTCTTTGGCAGCCTCTTTAATCAGGCTGGGATCAAACTTCATGCTTTCAGACTCCAGGAATTTAACATCTGTTATTTAGGATCTCTGTGCGTTCTCTGTGAACTCTGTGTCTCTGTGGTGGAATTAGTCGTTAGCCACTGGTTATAACCAAATGGCTACGAACTACCACCACAGAGACACAGAGCGCACGGAGGACTCACAGAGGACTCTATTATTCAATTACCCACTCGATACAGCGAGGAACCTCTATTTTTGGGGCAGCTCACGGAAACTGCAGAGCGATTCCTGCATCTTGGCCAGCTCCAGAGCATTGGTGAGGTCGCCTCTCGTCCTCTCCAGCATGCTCCGGGCCAGGTCGCTCTTGCGGCGCAGGCCGCGGGTGATGGCATCCGGATAATCGAAGAGCATGAGCAGGTAATAAATCTCCTCGATGATGCCCAGGAAATATTCGCCTTCCGCCGCCCGCCCGCCACGAATGAGGTCCAGAATATGACGGCGCAATTCCCCCGTAACGTCGCCCAGGCCCGCCAGATAATTAACGGGCTCGACTCCCACCTCATCGACAGTCAGGATCTCATGCCGGGTGGTGATGGAATAGACACACCTGGCTTCCGCATACTCCTGCTCTGCACCATCTACAAATCCGGCGTAGCGTACATCCTGGTGATCCAACAGGACCTCCCGAATTCTCTCCAGGCCAAGGGCCGCCTCGCCCATGAGCCTCTCCGCTGAGGTCAGGTCGTTTCTATGCACGGACCGGATGGAGGACGAGCAGAGGCGAATAACCTCGCGGGATAGGCGGAATGCCTCTTCTCGGGCACGGTCTTTGCAGTCAAAGCCGGCCAGCATGCTTTTAGACAGGTTCTCGAAGATCGACATAATAATTGGGCCTCACTTGATGTTCATCATCATCTTCAGGCGATTTACGGACCTCTGTCCCTCCTCCAAAGAGCGGGACTCTGTGACAATGCGGCCGCTATAATCCTTTAAGGCTAAAGCTACCTTTTTCCAGGGGACGGTGCCGTTTCCCACCGGCAGGTGCTCGTCTCTCTCGCCGTGATTGTCATGCACATGAATATGAATGATTTTGTCCTTAAGCCTTAAGAAGCTCTCTACATTTCCATTGGTATTGGCATGGCCCACATCGAAAATAAAGCCCACATTCTCCCGGTCCACAGTCTCTATTATCCCCATAACCTCTTCCGGCCGGCGGCCTAAAATGGCAGGCATGTTGACCATGTTCTCCACGGCAATTCTCATGTCCAGATTTTGGGCGTGATCGCATATCTGCTGGATGCCCAGGATGCTCTGCGACCAGGCGGCATCAGGCATATGCATCCCCAGTGGCGAGAAATGGCCGGGATGAAGCACGGCCAGGCGGGCAAAGTCGCTGGCCAGGTCCAGGCAGCTTTTCATCTGCCGCACCGTCTCCTCCCAGATGGGCTGGTTGACGGAGGCCAAATTCAGGTCGGAGTAGGGCAGATGTATGGTAATAATAAGGTCAGTAGTCTCGACGATCTGTTTTGCCTCTGCCAGGTTCTCTTCTGTCAGCTTCTGCTTTCCCTCGTTTACGATCTCCCAGCCGCTGTAGCCCAGATCTTTCAGTTGATAGGCCCAGTCAAAGGGCCTGTCCACCAGCTTGCTGGAGGAGAAGCTAAACATCCGCTCCGTCCTGCACAGCCTCTCCTAACTCACATAGATCAATCTCTCGGACCGGCACGCCGTTCTCGGTCTCGGGGGCCAGCCAATTGATGACGCCTTCGCCTCCCGTGATCTGCACATGCAGTGATCCCAGGGCCTCCTCTTCTGGAGGAAAGCTCACAAATCCCATCAAAGCGGCTTGCTTGCTAAGCTGGAAGGCAGTGGTATTGCCCACCAGTGTGCGCAGCATTACCTTTCGGGCCGTGTCCAAAATCTCTTGCCTTCTCAAAAGCTCATGCAATGTCTTAAGGCTATCCGGGCCGTTGTAGGCCTCAATCCTGTCGGCGCGAATGTCCATTATCAGACCGGGAAAGATGTTCTCAATGGCCGATACGACTTTCTCCACGCGTTCCGTGGGCCTGACGAATGAGCAAATAGTAACCTCGATCGTTCTCATCGCCCCTAGATGTGGCTGGTTTTGTATCTGAGTACGGCAGCAATCCCGCCAAAGGCCTTGTAAAGCTGCTCACCCTCTTCAAACTCCGTGGAGATGATTTTGACCTCTGCTTTACTCTGATCCGCCAGCTTGGATAGTTCGGAGACTATATCCTCTTCTCCGGTGATGGTTAGGGTACCACCGCACTTCAAACAGTTGCCCAGTGGCTCAGATGCCTTCGAGCGAGTTTGATTGTCGGAAAAGTCGCAGCTTCTGCTGATGCATTCTATCTTAGATCGCGTCTTTCTCAGATCCTCAGAGAGAAGAAGTATCTCCACTGCCCCAAGCTCCAGGTTATGGCGAACCTCATTATCGCCGTAAGCCGCCAGACCTTTGTCGGAAACCAGTTCCTTCATGAAGCGGCGCATGAGTATTTTGTCTTGCGTCACCTCTAAATCGGAGAGTTGATCTTGGGCGGCATCCACCAGCTCGTACAATCCCGATTCGTCGGTATAAGAGACATCCAGGGCGCCCAGAACCTTTTTCTGCAGCTCGTGATGCAAAAAGCCCCCCTCCACAAACTCTTCTTTGGTAGGAGAAGGCCCACCTACCAAGATGCCCTGCAGATCCTTGGCGTCGATTGCCAAGAATGCTTCGTTGGCCGAATCTCCTATTCGTTTGTAAAATTCGTGGATGGCGATGAGACGCAGTTGCTGGAACCTGTGGCTGGACTGGCCACCTTTTCTCTGCTTGCCCGGCACGGTAGAGGTGAGGTGCTTTATAGGTTCTGTGTATTTGCCCTTTAAAATGCCAATGGCCGCCTCGCGTCGGTCCAGTACGATAAGCCCGAAGGTCTTTTTGTCGGCCAGCATCTCCTCTAGTGGCCCCAGGAGGAATGAAGAATCGCAATGGTATCGGTAGGTTACCAGGGGGTCGGGCGGCTCTAAAGCGACGCTATACATCTCAGTTTTATTGGCTCCGGCATCCACGCTGCCGATGAATATGACTACTCCGTTGGCAGGAGGCTTGGGGATGAGCTTGAGTCGGGACATGGCCGACTCAAGGGAGCCCTGCACGGAAAGTCTGGTGACACGAGATTTTATGTTGGCTGCCTGCCCGTACTCTTCCCGTAGCTGGCTTGTGACATCATAGATCTGCTTATCGGGGGGAATATAGAGGGAAATTAGCTCCGTCCCTCGACCCGTCTTGCTTCTCAGGCCATCGAGAAGACGCTTAAATTCATATTTTTCCTGTGCAGTGAACTCCATCGGGGATCTCCCAAAAACACTCACGGCCAAGATATAAAAGGCTTCTTCAAGATGGAAATCATAAAATCCAAATAGAACTCGCAAAATTCGATGTGTTCAAAAACTATATAAAGATATAAGTTATCATATAATCTATGAACCAATTAGTTGTTCTTCAGGAAATTTATGCGTCTTTTTCTAAAGGAGGTGATGGTCTACAAAAAATCGATATTAAGGCCATCGAAGGGAGTTGTCCGGAACTACTAAGCAAATTGCTGAATAGCTCCCGAAAGGGCAGAATCGACGAGGATGTTTGCCGCGAACTTTCTCGTAAGCTCCAAGATGTTTATGAGATCAAGCGCCTCGGCGATATCTGCCGCCGGGTGGATCTGCCAAGTCTCGCCATAAATACATACAACAGGGCCCTGTCTCTCTGCCGCGATCCGATTCTGCGACCGGTGCTGCAGAATAACCTGGGTCAAGCCTTTGTCCATCAGGGAGATCTGGCGAAAGCTGCTTTCTACTATCAGTTGGCCGCCGACTGCTTTGCCAAGGAAGGGGATCATATCGGCCTTGCCCATGTATTGGGGAATTTGGGCTCAGCCTACCGGAAGAGCGGGGAATGGGACAAAGCCATAGAGCACTGTTACCGCAGCCTGAAGACCTTCGAGGAGAAGGGTGACGAACTCGGCATTGCTCAGATGACGGGAAGCCTCGGCCGGATCTATGCTGATATGGGAGAGAAGGAGCTTGCTGCCCGATACTTCGAGAGAAGCCTGACCGACTTTCAGAGACTGGGTGATAAAAAGAGCGCTGCCTGGGTGCTGGACCGGCTGGGAAGAATTGCCGGCCAGAGAATGGACTGGGATAAGGCACTGTGCTACTTCAATTCCAGCCTCTCTTTGTTCGAAGAGCAAGGCGAAAGTCAGAGCCAGGGAATTGTTCTATCCAACCTGGGACGCATCTACCTGCAGATGGGGCAGGCAACTGCGGCTCGCGAACCTCTGGAGAGAGCCGTTCTGCTCATTTCCCGCCAAATAAAGCCCAGTTATCAGAATGCCCTCTATTGCCTGGCGAAGACTTACAGCTCCCTGGCAAAAAATTGCCTGCAAGAAGAACCGGGCCGATCATCCAGCCGACAGCAAAGACAGGAGGCCTCCCAGCTATTCGTCCAGGCAGCGAACCGTTATCATGAGCTGGCATCTACCCTTGAGGAAGGCCAGGCCGAGATCAAGGTAGCCGAGGCAATGGCAAAGAGCCGGTCCTATCTGGTAAGGCTCTGCGGGGATGTTCAGGGCGAGGAGGCGCTGATACTGGTGGAGAGGGCCCAGACCTTCCTGGACAATGCAGCTCTAAATGCCAATGATGGCAATAAAGCCGGGATCCTGGGCCTGCAAAGAATCATCGCCGGCATGAAGGAAGTTCACAGCATTGGGCTTTTAGCAAACGATCCCTTGATGCTGACCCGCGCTCTGAACAATGCCTCGGAGTATCTCATGGAAGGGGCCCGGGGGTGGTCAGCGGAGGAGGGCGGCTTTCTTTGCCAGGCCTTAAAAAATATCGTAGATGTGCAAAAATCTGGAAGAGATGCGACCGAGAAGCTGCAGGCAGCAGCCGTGGCTTTGCGCCATGCAGAAAAGAATTTAGATGGGAAAGAAAGCAGCGCAAATAGGATTGCACAGGCCGCAGAAATCCTGGAGGGGCCGGCAGCAAACGTAAGTTGTCAATGCCAAGCGGCCCTGCAACTTATTGCCGGGGCCATGGTGAGCAATTCGCTAAACAAAATCGATGATAGTAATAGCATATTAACCTGGGATGAGTCTGTGTATCTCTTGCCCGTGACCGAAAAGGGTGAATTTGTGGTTAATATCAAGATAAATGATCTGCATGATCCAGAGTCGGAACCCATAGCAAAGACGGACCTGCCGGTCCTGGAGATCTCAAAGGAGGGGTATGTGGCAAAAGACCTGATCCTGGCGGATGGCTGGCTGGTCCCAATCAAAGCCGACTTGGCCTGCAAGAGTTACGGCCAGCTTCTCTTGCCGCCCATTAGGCAGCAATTCCGGGAAAGTAAGGAAATGCCCCTAAAACCAGAGGACGGGAGAGAGGAGCCGCACGAAAGGGCACTAACAGATGCAAATGAAGTGAGAAATGAAGTGCTGAATAATGAGCAGCTAGAGTTTTGCGAAGCCGCGCAAGATCCCGAAATTGAGATAGAGCCTCAAGAAAGCCCCTTCAGCCGCTCGAAAGCCGTATTCCTCCTCAAGGTTATGACGGCTCTCTTGGTGATGCTGCTGGCAATAGAGGCAATACTATACTTGATATAGGCCGCAATATCATGTCTGCCTGGCAAATATGAAGAGAAAGCAGCTTGAGATGATGCTGGAGCGGCTGGAGGGCTTTAGTCGGCCCTCTTTTCAAAGGGAGCAGTATGCCACGCCCGCATGCGTTGCCGCAGAGATGCTTTTCCTGGCGGGAATGCGCAAAGAGCTTGGCAGCGTCTGTGACCTGGGCTGCGGGACGGGCGTGCTGGCCATAGGCGCGGCCCTACTGGGTGCGAGGGCCGTTGGCGTGGAGATCGACGGCGATGCTTTGGCCATAGCCAGGAGAAATGCAGAAAAGTTAAACGTGGATGTGGACTTCATCCGCGCCGATGTGAGGACGCTGGCTCTCAAGGGCATCGATACCGTGGTCATGAATCCGCCCTTTGGAGCCCAGAAGGCGAGTGCTGGAGACCGCGCTTTTCTCTGCATTGCCCAAAAAATCGCCAAGACCATCTACTCTCTGCATAATCAGGGAAGCGAAGCATTCATGAGAAGCTTTATGAAACCCTGCACGGTGCAGGAGATCTATCGCATTCCCTTTCCCTTGAAGAGATGCTTTGAGTTTCATAGCCAAGATGTCAAGGTCATTGAGGTTGAGCTATATAGAATAACATGCTAGGATGCCAGACTTTAGATACTAGTAGCACTATCAATTCTAGGTGCTAGTGATGATACTGGATTTAAATAGAGGAATCATAGAGGAATTATGATGGACGGTAGCTTTGTACTTCCTGGAGATATGGTGGGATCGACCGAGGAGTTTGTTCCCGGAGACTGCACCTACGCTCGGGCAGGAACGATTTTTGCATCTACGGCTGGCCTGGTCAAGATCGATTCGAGAGCCAGATCAGCGAGTGTCATACCCAAGACCAATGCTCCTGTAAAGCTCTTTCAGGGCGATATCGTGGTGGGAGAGGTAATTGATCTCAAGGACAGCCTGGTCATAGTCTCGCTGGCCTTCAAGAAGGGGCATGAGGACAGACCCATCTCAGATGAGGAGGCGACCATTCACATATCCAATGTGAGAAACTCCTATGTCAAAGACCTGCGTCACCTCTTCTCGATCCGCGATATTCTTAAGGCCAAGATTATCGACGAGAGACAGATGAGGCTTACTACGGGCGACGAGGATCTGGGCGTTATCAAGGCCTACTGCACTCGTTGTCTTGCGGGCCTGGTCAAGAAAGAAAGCAAATTGGTCTGCCCCAATTGCGCCAATACTGAGACGCGCAAGATGAGCTCAGCCTACGGTCTGGGAGTGGTTTGATGAATCTGAAGATTATCAAGAAGACGGAGAATCAGGCCATTATCGAGTTTGTGGGGGAAGGGCATACGATCTTGAACTTGCTACGAACCGAACTTTTGGCTGATGAAAGGGTGCTGATGGCCACCTACGACACCAAATTCCCCATCATGGACAACCCCGTTTTCCGGCTCACGACGTCTGGTGTAGACCCCATAGTTGTTTTGAGAGAGGCGACCGGGCGCATCATCGGCCAGTGCGAGGAGTTTTCCAGGCAGTATGCAGAGGCTGTAAAGTAATCGTAGTAGTAGACCGGCATTTGAACATGTAAGTGCCGGCCGCATTTATTTTCGTCTAGATTTTTTAGATTGCAATTGTAAGAAAATGCAATAACTAAGTTCGAACGGGGATACACTGCTGGCTAAGAATTTTGACATAAACGTCGCTCAAGGCCTATCGGTTGCGAAGGCTGCAAAACTGCTAAAAGAAGTTGGCTACAACGAGTTGCCTTCATCCAAACCTCGCACCATCTTAGCCATTGCCTGGGAGGTTGTTAAGGAGCCTATGTTTCTCCTCCTGGTAGCGGGTGGGTTGGTTTATCTATTGCTCGGTGATCTCCAGGGGGCCTTGATGCTGCTGGGCTTCGTCTTAGTCGTCATGGGCATTACTTTTTTCCAGGAACGCAAGACAGAAAGGGCTCTGGAGTCTTTGCGAGACCTTTCCAGTCCACGTGCTCTGGTAATCCGGGATGGCGTTGATAAAAGGATAGCGGGAAGAGATGTCGTCCCTGGTGACCTTATCGTTCTTGCGGAGGGCGACCGCGTGGCTGCTGATGCAGTATTGCTCCGCAGCACTAACCTTTTTGCAGATGAATCACTTCTCACCGGCGAATCTGTCTCAGTACGAAAGGTATGCTGCGAGAGCACGGAAAATTTACCTGTGATGGCAAGACCTGGTGGGGACGATTTACCCTTTGTCTACTCGGGAAGCCTCATTGTGCAGGGCCAGGGCGTGGCAGTGGTCCGGGCCACGGGAATTAACACGGAGATGGGCAAGATTGGAAAGGCTTTGCAGAAAGTCACGTCCGAGGAGACGGCGCTGCAAAAAGAGACGAATTTGCTGGTAAGAAACCTGGCCATACTCGGCCTGAGCCTATGCTTGTTGGTAGTGATTGCCTACGGCATGACCAGAGGCGACTGGCTGCAGGGACTCCTGGCGGGCATAACTATGGCCATGGCCGTGCTGCCGGAGGAGTTTCCCGTGGTTTTGACCATATTTCTGGCTCTGGGGGCATGGAGAATCTCGCAGAGCAACGTCTTGACCAGGCGCGTTCCGACGATAGAGACACTGGGTTCGGCTACCGTGCTCTGTGTTGATAAGACCGGCACTCTGACCCTGAACCGCATGAAGGTGAAGAAAATATTCGCAGGCGGCGAGTTCTTCGAACTGGATGATGGTAAAGAATCTTTGCCGGATGCTATTCATGAGGTAATTGAGTTTAGCATTCTGGCGAGTTCGATAGATCCCTTCGATCCCATGGAGAAGGCCTTCCGAAAACTGGGCGAGGACTACCTGGAAAGGACTGAGCACATGCACAGGGACTGGGAGCTGGTAAAAGAATATCCTCTCTCAAAGAAGCTGCTGGCCATGTCTCGTGTCTGGAGGTCGCCTTCCCGAAAAGAGTATGTGATCGCGGTCAAAGGAGCGCCCGAGGCCATAATAGAGCTGTGTCACTGCGACAAGAATCGGCAAGAAGAGCTTTTCCGGGCGGTCCAGGTTATGGCAAAGGAAGGTATGCGGGTCCTGGGCGTCGCCACTGCATCCTTGCAAGAGATGGATTTGCCGGATGGACAGCACGACTTTGATTTCAAATTCATGGGCCTGATCGGCATGGAGGATCCGGTTCGTCCGGGCGTTCCAAAGGCCATCAAGGAGTGCTATTCGGCAGGAATAAGAGTAGTAATGATAACTGGAGACAATCCCGGCACCGCTCAGGCCATAGCCAGGCAGCTCGGATTTCCCTCAGATCAGGTAATTACCGGCCCCGAGTTAGAGAAATTGAGCGATCAGGAACTTCAGAATCAAGTCCGAAATATCTGCATCTTCTCCCGGGTTATGCCGGAGCAGAAGCTGAGGCTGGTCTTGGCCTTAAAGGCTAACGGAGAGGTCGTGGCTATGACCGGCGACGGCGTGAACGATGCGCCCGCCCTTAAAGCTGCCAATATTGGAATTGCCATGGGCCAGCGGGGTACGGATGTGGCCCGCGAGGCGGCATCTCTGGTGCTCCTGGACGACGACTTCTCGTCAATAGTCAAAGCGGTGAGACTAGGCCGCCGGATCTTCGACAATATTAAAAAGGCCATGGCCTATATCCTGGCCATCCATGTGCCTATCGCAGGCATGTCGCTTATTCCCGTGCTCCTGGAGTGGCCGTTAATCTTTTTCCCGATTCACGTGGTATTCCTTGAGCTCATCATCGATCCCGCCTGCTCAATTGCTTTTGAGGCTGAACCCGGAGAAAAAGATGTAATGCTGCGCCAACCACGCGATCCAAATAAGCCTCTGTTTAGCCGGCGCACATTGGGCCTCAGCTTGCTTCAAGGAATCAGTGTTCTGATCATAGTCCTAGCAGTCTTCGCCGTAACACTATATCGTGGTCAGGGTGAGTCTGAGGCCAGAGCCATGACTTATACTACGCTCGTCATTGCCAACCTTAGCCTGATACTGGCAAATAGGTCCTGGTCCCGGACAATTTTAGAGACCATGAGCACTCCCAATCCCGCTCTCTGGTGGGTAGTGGGAGGTGCCCTTGCTTTCCTGGCATTGGTAATCTATGTTCCCTTCATCACAGAACTATTCGGCTTTGCCCACCTGCATCTCATCGATATCGCTATTTGTTTCATGGCAGGGATAGCGAGCGTTCTGTGGTTCGAGGGACTGAAGATCATCGATAGAAAACGAGGATTTATCCCTTAGATGCCCACATCGTTATATCTGATTTTTCTGATTTTTCAGAAAAGCTTATATTCTCAGAAATACACGCAATTGCTATAATGGCCTGAGGCGCAAAAGTGACCACAAAAGATGAGAATGAATCCTGCTGCCCCTCCCGTGAGATAAGCAGTTGCAGCGTAGAGTCGATTGTAACCATTGACGAGAGAGGACAGATGGTGCTCCCCAAAGAGATCCGGGAGAGAGCAAAGATTAGGCCGGGAGACAAGCTGGCTTTGCTTAGCCTGGAGAAAGACGGCAAGGTCTGCTGCCTATCTTTGATCAAGGTGGAAGAGCTGGAAGGCATGGTCAAGTCCCGGCTGGGTCCGGTAATAAACGAGGCTTTTAAGGAATAGGCGGGTGGAAAAGATGGATGATCAAGAGCTAAAGAATGCGGTAAAAGAGAGCTACTCGCGTGTGGCAAAGAACGCGGGATCCTGCTGCTCGTCAAGCTGCTGCGGATCGGCTAAGCCCCAGCAGATCAGCAAGAAGGTCGGTTACACAGATGAGCAGATTGGGGCTGTGCCCGAGGGAGCGAACCTGGGGCTAGGCTGCGGAAATCCGATTGCATTTGCCTCCTTGAAAGAGGGTGAGACCGTCCTGGACCTGGGATCCGGAGCCGGATTTGATTGCTTTTTGGCATCGAAGATCGTAGGCTCGCGGGGCAAGGTCATCGGCGTCGATATGACGGCAGAGATGGTGGCGCGGGCAAGAGCCAATGCAATCAAAGGTGGCTACAGCAATGTGGAGTTTCGATTTGGTGAGATCGAGGCCTTGCCGGTAGAGGATAATACAGTCGATGTCATCATCTCTAACTGCGTCATCAACCTGGTGCCGGATAAGGAGAAGGCCTTCCAGGAGGCGTTTAGAGTCCTCAAGCCCGGCGGCAGGCTGATGGTCTCGGATATCGTTCTTTTGAAAGGACTTCCAAATTTCGTCAAGCAATCGATTAAGGCTTACGTGGGATGCATCGCGGGAGCCCTCCCAAAAGATAAGTATCTGGACGCCATAAAGTCTGCGGGATTCAAAGACGTCTCTGTAATACAGGAGTCCATCTTCCCTCTGGACTGCATGACCAATGATCCCACCGGTCAGGCGATTCTAAAGAGTCTGGATGGATCTAAGGAAGATATCAAGAAGGTTGAGGGCTGCATATCCAGCATAAAGGTGAGCGGATTCAAGCCACCTGCCTGAAAGCTGCGCAAACATTCATTAATTGATAGCGCAAAATGGTGGATTCGATTGATGATAGAGATAGACGGCTCCTTGGGAGAAGGCGGCGGCCAGATTGTGCGTACAGCCGTGGCTCTTTCTGCCGTGACGGGAAAGCCCGTGCGCATAACCAGGATCCGGCAGGGCCGGTCCAAACCCGGCCTGGCGGCACAGCATGCCCGGGCCATAACGGCCTTAGCCGCTATTTGCAATGCCAGGACATCGGGAGCGACGCCGGGTTCTTCCGAGATCGTTTTCACACCGGGAGAGATTCGGGGCGGCAGGCATAGGGTGGAGATTGGAACTGCCGGCAGCGTGACATTGCTCATGCAGTGCCTTTTGCCCGCCCTTCTCCGGGCCGATGCCCATTCTTCTTTGCAAATTATTGGAGGAACGGATGTACAATGGTCTCCTGCTGTTGACTATTTTAAAAATGTATTTTTGCCTGCTCTATCTTCTTTTGGGGCCAGGGTCAGCCTGGAGGTTTTACAGAGAGGATACTATCCCCGAGGCCAGGGCGAGGTGCTCTTAGAGGTCGAGCCGGCAAAGCTGAAGGCCTCTCATCTGGAAAGTATGGCTTGTGATAACGGGCAGATTATTCAGAATATACAGAATACTGTGCAGGGAGTGTCTCACTGCTCGAACCTGGCCGAGCACGTGGCTGCCAGGCAGGCCGATTCGGCGGCAGAGGCACTAGCGCAAGCGGGCTTTTCCGCTCAAATATCTCGTGAGGCACTGCGGTTGCCTTCCTTAGGAAGCGGCATCACTCTCTGGTCCGGCTGCAAAGGGGCGAGCAGTCTTGGTGAGAGGGGGCTGCCGGCGGAAGAAGTGGGCAGAAAGGCGGCAGAGGAGCTGATCATTGAGCTAAAATCCCCGGCCCGCGTGGATGTGCACCTGGCCGACCAGCTCATTCCCTATCTGGCCCTGGCAGGCGGCTGTTGCACGGTGCGAGAGATTTCTCTGCACGCCAGGACCAACATCTGGACGGTCGGGCATTTCCTGGATGCAAAAATCGAGATCAAAGAGGAGAAAGGGCTCCTTCGGATCGAGAGCGTCCTCGGGCAATGAACTCGTGATTCCTTATTCCTCCTCAAAGCTAAATTGCTTGAACTTAAGGGTCCTGCAGTTCTCGGATACGGTCCTAAGGGTCCTTTCACCCGCCCCGCTCGGAATATCAGCCTCGATCTCCATGGTAACCTTGACTTTTGCCCCAATTTCCAGTTCAAGATGCTGAATGATAGCTTCAGCGATATTACCGGCATCTCTCCCCGCTCTCTTCGGATCCAGTTCCACGGTACCGAAGAATCGACGGACCTTTTTAGGTGCTTGAATGACCTCTTTTTCGTCTCCAGATTTGTTCTTCTCTTCCTTCTTTCTGCTATCGTCTTGTGTCTTTCCCTCGCGTACTGCCCTAGCTTTTGCATCCTCGTCGATCTGCGCCTGGGCTACCTCCGGTTTGACAAGGAGACTTTCACCGTCGTCATTTATTGTGCTTCGACCCGTTCCAAATACCAATCCAAGATATCTTCCGTCCTCGTTTAACCGATCGGCATAGCCAAAGTAATCCTGGCCGACAAGCCCGGACGAAATCGCATTCAAGAGAACATCCTCGTTAGCCAGACGGGGCAAGTAGAGATATGTGCAGAAGTATCCCCATAGCTTGCGGATACTTACGTGAGGTACGTCTTTCCAGAGCAGTCTCTCCAGTTCCATCAGCAGGCGGGCCGAAGACCATTTGACGATCAGTTGCTCATCGGCCAATAGCCTCTTGCTGACCTTTTCCGGGAGCAATTCCTTATCGGAGCTGTTAATCCTGGCAAAAATCCATGCTATGCCAGCTTCATCGGGTCGCTCTTGTGTTGGAACCAATAGCCAGATGAATGTCTCTGTCATTCTTGAGCTGACTGCTTCCTCGGAACGCTTTATTCCATCTTTGACCTGTTGTCTCTGGAAGGAATCGAGGTTAAGTGTGTCTGTGTCTTTCTCAATAGACCTCCAGGCCAACAACTGCCGCACTGAGTGGCGCAGCTCATAAAGGCGCTCGCTATCTGGGGCAACGAAGACCAGCATATTTCTGTAGATTCTTGGTCCCGCTCCCCTCTCGCTTAATATTTTTGATGCTTGATCAAGTGCCGAGCTTGGCGATCCTTTCTTGGAGCTGTGGGAATATTCCGGTCCCAGGATCACGAGCCTTGCCTCCATCTCATCGTTCACGTCGGCTGAGGTGGAGGGAGCGACGTGTTGAAAAGCAAAGCTGCCGGAGCCCTGTCTCACCCTGAGCCGATTGACGATCTCTAAATCAACATCTTCCGAACGGCGCAGAAGATCCTCGGCTCTGTCCGCAGCTTCTCGGTTTACGCTGGGCTTGGTATCAAACCAGTATCGGCTTTCGTTGCCGAATAGATAGGTGAGCTGCTCGCTCATTCTGCGCAGGGCATCTCCAAAGGTCGCCGGCACCTCTCCTGGCTGGACGCAGCCGAGCTTGATTCTCAGCTCCTCCAGGCCGCGCACCTTTTGGGCTCCCACTGAAGGAGCACTGCCGATGAAAACAGTCCTTGAGACTCGCCGACAGGCAGAGTAGCGGCCCAGGTTAGGATTGTCCCTATCGATGGCAATGGGCTTGCTGGTGGGACCGTCAATATCGGTATCAATGATGGGACCCCAGCTATCAGGAAGATTCCTGGTGATCTCGAAGCGGACATCGGCGCTGTCCAACGGTAGAGTCCCAGGCATGATGAGCAGGGATTTGTCGTTTCTCTCCCAGAGATCGTGGATAACCGCTGCCATGAGCCGTAGCACGCCGCGAGTGCGCTGGAATCGCTCCAGAGTGGACCAGTCCTGGTAAAGCCGGTCGAAAAGCTCGGGATGAATGGGATAGCAGTCCTTCAGCCTGCGTTCGTAGTCGGAATCGGCGCAGTCTCGGGGAAATTCACCACGGTTCTGGCGGTAGAGTTCGGCGAAGGCCCGGCAGACGGCGTCCCTGGATACATAATCGGTCATGGGCTGGAAGAGCCGCCGACGGACGATGGAGAAGCTCTCTTCGGCGTTGGCGGGCCTCCAGACGGCCTCGACCCGGCCAAAGATGTTCTGGATGCGCCGGAGGGCCTCCTGACCTGCGTCTCCTCCTATCTCGGCATTGGAGGCGGGGATGCTGGCCACAACCAATGCTCTCTCGGCTCTCTTGGCGGCCTCGGTCAGGGCCTGGACAAAGGTCATATTGGCCTCAAAAGTCCCCGCGGACAGCCTGGTCTCGTGCTCGGAGCGCGGCTGATAGAGATTGCGCAAAAATGCGATCCACTCATCGATGAGGATCAAGGCGGGACTGAAGCGTTCGAATAGCTCTTTGAGGGTGTCGGAGCCGGGACTGGTGCCGGTAGCATCATTCTCGGCGACCATGCTGTAACCCTCCAGGCCGCCCAGTTGATAGGCCATCTCTCCCCAGAGGGTGTTGACCTTGATTCCTTCCGGCTTGGCTGTGCCCAGAGCCACATTCAGTTTGGTGCCCACCAGAACCGCTCTGTGAGCCACGGGAAGTCGATCGATGCCCAGTTCACTGAGCACCTGCTCAAAGCCCTGAATCTTGCCGGGAGTGAGGTCCCCGCCTGCCAGATGGTAGAGAGCGATCATGCTGTGCGTCTTGCCGCCGCCGAAGTTGGTTTGCAGTTCAACCACGGGATCGCTGCATAGGCCGGAAAGCCTTTTCAGTCCCAGCACCAGCAGATGCTTGAGGCCGTCTGTGATGTAGGTACGGCTGAAGAATTCCTCAGGATCACGGTACTCGTTTTCGGCCTCTCCAGTTACGACCTGGGATAGATCTGCGGCGAACTCAGCCTGGCGGTAGTGGCCGTTTGCAACATCGGGATGAGGCATGGCAATATCGCGCCAGGATTTAAGGCCGGCCAGGGGTCTTGACTCGGTGACGATCTCAGCGCTCTTCTTCAGTTCCCTTTTGGTCTCCTCTTCGAAGCGCTGGCGCATCATCTCCCTGGCGCTGGCCTGAATGGACGAAGCCTCGGGCGAGGAGATCATCTCCAAAAGGCGCTGCATGGTATCAAGAGCGCGGTAAGCGTCTTCTGTGGAAAAAGCCTGCTGATGAGCCCAGCGGTTTCGAACCTCCCGGAGTTCACTGATATAGCTTCTGCCGGTGTGTCCCAGTTTTGGCTGGAACACCTCTCGGGACCAGTTCTCCCATATTATTACGAGGAGGGCCATGATGTCCAGCCGGGCGAACTTCTCCTCTTCCGTTCCTCCCGCCTGGGCTTCGGCACCCATTCTCGATCCAATGATTTTCTCTATACCGTCTAAGAACCAGATGTTGCCAAAGAAGGCCTTCAGCTCCCTCTCTACAAAGGGCTGGATGCCTTTTTTAAGAACCTCCAGCCCTTTGCCGACCCGCTCATGATTGCTAATTGCCAACTTCCTAACTCTCCTTTGAACTGAGATCTTTATATTATAATATTAAACATCCCAACGGGGTGCAAATACTTCAAGCGCTTTTAGAGTTCTCTCCAGGCTGGGGGAATGCAGGCGTGCCTTTGAGGGATTCCATGCCTCCCTGACAAAGGAAACCAGCCGTTCGTTGTATGCGGGGCCCTGCTTTGCAGTGCTCCTGATTCTTGGTAAAATATCCTCCCGAAGATCTCGCTTTCTTGAGATTCGGGCCAAATTGATCAGATGCGCCTTGGGATCGCTCAAATCAAATGCCCCACGAACTCAAGGCTCTCTGAGGATTGGTGATGGGAAGCAGGACGTCTGCAATACTTAAGCCACCCTCCAGAAGGTCGTTTATCTCTTTTTGCGAAGTTGCGACCTGAACCTCTGTACCCTCAGGTCCGGGCATGAGAAGCAAAACTTCCTCGCCGCCGATTCCTTTATCTGAAAGAAGATCAGGACTGTGGGTGCTCAACATTACTTGCCTTTTTGTCTGTCTTTGCAGCCTGGAGATCATGGGAGCGAGCTTACTTACTATCCCTGCGTTCAACGAAAGCTCAGGCTCTTCCAGTAAGAGAAGCGATTTTCCCTCCTGGAGCGACCAGAGAAGAGCGATCAAACGAAGTGTGCCATCAGAGAACTGATCCTCTCGTTGCTTTCCGGCTTTTGGCCGCCAGTGAGTATAGACTGCCTCAAGATGGGGGGCACCGGTTTCGTCCTTGATGAAAGAGAGCTCTTTGAGCTGAGGCACAACGTCGTGGAGTGCACTCTCGATCTTCTTCAGCCGGAAGCTTCTGGTCTTATCGCTCGTTTTAGCCAGGTCCTCCAGGAATCTTTTGCCAAAAGGATCGCCCGGCATATCCTGACCAGGGAATGCATCAGGATAGCGAAGAAGTTGGGGGACGAGGTGCATATACTGAATGGTGATTAAGAAGGCAGCGATCTCTCTGAAGAGTACATTTGAGTTGATCTGCTCGAGGTGGGTCTGGGTAAGACGTTGAGCATCTTCTTTATCGTGCTCGTCGGGCCTGTCTATGATCAGATCATTGCCTGACCAGACCTTCTCGTAAACCAATATAGGACGGCGCTTTCCTCCTTTTTCTTGGGTAATGCCGATAGCGTACTTCCACTTGACAGGCTCCTCAGAGGACTCGGCCAGATGGATCTCGACCTCGACATTTGAGCTTCTCCGGGCAGAAAGGCACCGGATCTTAGGAAGGCGTCCCCGGTCAGCTACTGCTTTCTGAAGACCGCCCCCATCCTTGGCGATGTCGCGGAGGAAGCGAAAGACATCCAGGAGGTTGGACTTGCCCGAGGCGTTGGGGCCGACCTGGATAATCCTTTCCTGCAAAGGCACGTCTACGCTCTGGAAGTTGCGCCAGTTCTTCAGAATCAGCCGGGAGATGATCATCAATGGCTCCTACTATCTTGGAGTATTTTAGCTCTAGATCATATTCCGTCACACTTATTAAGGAGTTTGGTCCTGAGTACAAAAAACGAATTGATCGATTAGGATAAGTTCTAAATAGGATCGTCATAAATGAAACGATCTCATCGCTGTAGCATAGTGGATGAATCTGATTGTAGGTGAGGTCGTTGTTATGAAGATCGTACCCCAAAAATATCGCGTCGCGTTCAAATTTAATACGCTCTATTATCCCTTCACCTATCCGGAGATATTAAACTCATTGGCGTCAAGAAAGTATGCAATATTGGCACCTCCTCAGCCGATAAAAAGCGGGGCTAGGATTTATATCAGCGGTCACATTGCTACCAAATCTGGGTGCTTCATCGAGTTGAACGAAGCTAAGAAGATAATAGCTTGCGAAAGCACCTCAGTTGATAGCGCTGTTGCATCAGTCAATGACATAGTAGATTTATCCAAGACGGATTTCAAATTGAACATATCTGAAGAGCTTGACTATTGTGAGTTATCTGGTGCGGTTGTAGTTTCAGATAGCAATCCGATTGATATCATAAAGAAATTCTCTGAGAATCAGTATCAAGTATTTGATGAGATATTAGGCGCTGAGACCGCAAGCGGTTCCATAAGAATTATACCCAAAAATGGAGTTCAGACCGACAGAAAATGGTTTGACATCACCATAGCCCAAAAGATCCCAAGTGCAAGTTAAGTCATATTATGTAGAGTTCGTATTTAGGAATGCAAACGACTTCAAAAGCGTCGCGGATTTCATTTCAAAACTGGATGCAATGATATTCGAAATAATAAATAAAATCGGAGGCGCATAAGTAATGGCGGGCGGGATGGCAAAGGACTATTTCTCATGTTCTGCATTTGGGCATCCTAATCAAGAACAAGAACAACTAGACCTGCATCTGGAATGGTCCGATTCGTTCGCCGTGGATCTTAAACGCAATGAAGAGATCGCTGAACTTAGATCCTTAGTTATTAAACTTGCCGAAGAAGTTAATAGGTTGGAACGTGTAATTAGTAATATGGGGCCAATAATACCAATTGCCCAAATTAGGGTCGTGATTTAACTATAGGTTGTTATAAATAGAACTACATTGCATATGATACATGGGTGTAGCAAATGGGAAAAAGAGGTCCAAAACCACGATTCTTGGATGTAGCATGTCCAAATGAGAGGTGT
>Ga0247840_10000988_pt1 | contig 57063 bp, 40 predicted proteins | sample LaCruzMarch2015__FD_192404 | JGI IMG/M metagenome (GOLD analysis project Ga0247840, IMG submission 192404) | Freshwater microbial communities from meromictic Lake La Cruz, Castile-La Mancha, Spain - LaCruzMarch2015_17m | ecosystem: Environmental > Aquatic > Freshwater > Lake | place: Spain... | reverse complement strand
AGAGTTAATAACTATAAAAAATTACCTCTTTTAAGAACAGCATTAAAATCGGAACTAAAACTTAAACAACAAAAAATAGCTTGATTTTATGGAGTCTCTTTTTTTCAACTAAGTTTGACTTTTAACCCCTTTAAGATGGTTACAAATCTATATAAACATAATAGAGTAAAACAAAATGTTTTTGTAAAAATCCCAGGAAAAAATCATATCTGTCCAAAATACTTTTATTTCGTCCCTATCGGGACTTTTGAATTTGATGTGGTTAATTAGTTCTATAAATATAATGTCCCTACGGGACTAAAAAAGATTTCATATTCGATTTAATAGTTAGTGTAATCCCTTTAGGGCTTGAATATTTATAGAAATATCTATAACCCCCAAGTATTAAAAGTCCTGTTAAAGACGAAATAGTGGTTCTTTATACCAAACATCTCTGGTTTATTTGTTACAACTTCAATTCTAAACCTTCATAAATTTTTTTTTCCAGACCTATTGACATAGTAAACACTTGTACACTATATTTGCGCAGTGAACAAATGAACACTATGTAAAACAAACAATAATTATAATTATGGAAAAGAAACAATTAACAGAACGGCAGGAAAACATTTTAAGTTTTATTCAGCAATTTTTAGAGGAGAACGGCTATCCGCCAACGCTTCGCGAAATTGGAAAACGATTTGAAATTTCTTCCACTTTTGGCGTTAAAAGACATTTGGAAGCGCTAACAAAAAAAGGCTATCTGAATATTTTAAGTTACGCAAGCAGAGGCATCAGTATTACAAAGGATGAATTTACAACGCCGGAAATAATAAATCTGCCGGAAAGAGAAGTAATAAATAAAATACCAATTGTTGGCAGAGTTGCCGCAGGTTCCCCGATACTTGCTGAAGAGAATATTGAAGGCTCAATTATTATTGATCCAAGTTTTATTAAAAAAGCTGATGATTGCTTTGCACTTAAAGTTAAAGGTGATAGTATGATTGACGCCGGAATTATTGAAGGCGATCTTGTAATCATCTCTCCAAAGACAAATGCTGTAAATGGAGATATTATTGTTGCACGGATTGATGATGAAGTAACAGTTAAAATCTATGAATATAAAAACAATCAGGTAAAACTTATTCCGCAAAACAAAAACTACACTCCAATTGTAATAAATAATAAAAATGAATTTTCCATAGTTGGAAAAGTAACCGGTATTGTTAGATGGATTAATTAACCTGCTTGAAGGCAGGTAAAAAGGAGCTATTTATGAAAACAGAAATATTTAAAACAGCAATAAAAAACAGAAACAGTTTAAAGTTCTTATACGGTCTTGATGAAATGCTTATCGAACCTTATTATATAACTATTGAGAAAAACGGAGCAAAAGTTATTTACGGTAAGATTTATCAATCCAGTGAAATTAAAAAATTTAATTACAGTAAAATTGCAAATATCAAAGTGCTTGATAAGAAGCGATTTTCTCCAATCATTCCAATAATACAAATGGCTTCTTGAGGAGGGAAATATTATTATGACAACTGATAGAAGAAGAGATGTTGATCTGCTTATTGAGGAGTTCTGGAAAAAAGGTTATTTAACTTTATTCAGAAAGTTCGGCACATATCTGCCGGAGCCTTCCGATATTGGCGGATTTGAAGTTGATGTTATTGCAAAACATAAAGATGATCTTGCAATCGGAATTACTTTAAGTGAACAGGATTTTAAAGATCCTTCGCTTGTAAAAAATAAATTAGCATATCTTGCACAAAGGCAAACACGCGGATCAAACAAAAAAGTATTATTATTTGTTGGTATTTCTATTGTAAACTTTAAACATGCAAAAGCATTGCTTGAAGAACTTGATCCTGAAACAAAGAAGAATATCAAGTTGTTTCAGATTTCTCCTAGAACAGATTTATCTTTAATTGCAGAGAAAAGAAAAGACAAAGTTTTATTTTCTTAGCCTCTTTTTATTTTTCAGGCTGGGCATCTCAGCCTGAAAACCCCTTAAACACAGCATAAACTTTTTTTAGTTTTTCGCTTAGTTGAAATAAGTTACCTTGACATTCAAGTGCAGTAAAATTAACTTTGCACGCCTAATCAATAACAGGAATGGATTTTGAAGAAGAAAAGCTCTGCATCCGATGAGCGAGTTAAACAAGAACTGATTAAATCGGGTGATATTCCAGAACATATCGCAATAATAATGGATGGAAACGGACGTTGGGCAAAAAAAAGAGGATTACCACGCGTTGCCGGACACAAGCGAGGGGTTGATACAGTTAAGGAAATAGTAGAGGCTTGTTCCGAAGTTGGCGTTAAATATTTAACTCTCTACACTTTTTCCACAGAAAACTGGAAACGACCCAAAGAAGAAGTTTCAACTTTAATGAGGCTTCTGTTAAAAAGTCTTCGCGATCGTGTTGATGAACTTAATGAGAACGATGTACGTCTTACTACTATCGGAAATACAATCTCTTTGCCGGACGCAGTTCAAAAACAGCTTTATGCGGATATTGAAAGAACAAAGAACAATAAAAAGATGGTTTTAAATCTTGCTTTAAGCTACAGCGGAAGGTGGGAAATTATTGAAGCCATAAAAGAGATTGCAAAAAAAACTTCACTCGGTAAATTAAAAACCGGGGATATTGATGAAAATCTTTTATCATCTTTTCTTACAACCAAAGATATGCCCGACCCGGATTTGGTTATAAGAACAAGTGGAGAATTTAGGGTGAGCAATTTTTTGCTCTGGCAAATTGCATATTCAGAGTTTATTATTACAGAAACACTTTGGCCGGATTTTTCAAAAGATGATTTATATAGTGCTATAAAGATATTTCAGAAAAGAGAAAGACGGTTCGGAAAAGTCAGCGAACAAATTAAGAAGAATCAAAAGGAAAAAGGTCCGGAGAATGTTCATTTCCTCCCAAATGAAAACGCTTAAAAATTTATTAATACTTTTATTATTGCTTTCATTGTCAGCAGTTTATGCTCAACAAAGGTCTAATTATAAAATACTTGGTCTTGCAGTAGAAGGTAATGTTTCTGCCGATGCAAATACAATTATTGTTTCTACCGGATTAAAAGTTGGCGATGAAATACAGGTGCCTGGCGATAAAACTATAAATGCTATAAAAAATCTCTGGAACTTAAATATTTTTTCAGATGTTCAGATAGTTATTGATAAAGAATTAGCCGATGGCGTTTTTCTTTTAATAAAAGTTAAAGAATATCCGCGTATTGAAAAAGTTGTTATCGAAGGCAATGATGAAATTGATACGGATGATATCGAAAAGAAAATAACTTTTCTTAGAGGTTCAATCCTTAAACCGCAGGAAGTATCCAAACTTATACAGAAGGTAAATAAGTTATATGAGGAAGAAGGATATTTCAACACTGTTATCACAACAAAGTTTTATAATTATTTTACTGCCGATACAACAGATGATGAAATCTATATAAGATGGAGAAATATAAAAGACCTTTCGGATGAATATGAAGTTGAATATGACCGCAGTGAAAACCAATCATCAAATCTCATCAATAAAATTAAAGACAGAATGCTGCTTAAACTTGCTATAGTTGAAGGTGAGGAAATAAAAGTTAGAGAAATTGTCTTTACAAATAATAATGCTTTTGAAACGGGTGATTTGGCTGGTGCAATGGAAGAAACTTCCGAAGCAGTTTGGTGGAAGTTTTGGGGCAGCGGTGATTTTTATCCCGATAAATACCGGAAGGATAAAGAACTAATTGAAAATTATTATAAGAAGAACGGCTATCGCGATGCCGAAGTTGTTTCTGATACTTTAATTTATTCTGATGATAAAAAAGATTTAAAAATTTTAATTGATGTTTATGAAGGTCCGCAATACAAAATCAGGAATATAAATTGGGAAGGTAACACAGTTTATCCGTCGTTTGCACTTACTGAGCGATTGGAATTTGCAACCGGTGATGTTTATGATATGGAAAAGTTTGAACAAAATTTACGCGGCAACGAAAAACAATCCGATGTTTCTGCAATGTATCTTGATAACGGCTATCTTACTTTTAATCTTCAGACAAAAGAAACAAAAGTTGCAGAAGATTCTATTGATATTACAATTAGAGTTGAGGAGCGCAATCAGTTTAGAATTGGCAGAGTGGATATTTTTGGCAACGACAAAACAAAAGAAAAAGTTATCAGACGCGAACTCTATTCGCTGCCCGGCGATTATTTTAACAGGGCATTATTATTCCGCAGCGTTCAGAACCTTGCTAATCTCCAGTACTTTAGTCAAGAGCAGCTTTACGGACCAGATGGAATAACAACAAAACTATCCAACGACAGCACTGTTGATATCGGATATCGTGTTTCTGAAAAATCAAGTGATTACTTAAATGCTTCGGTTGGATACAGCGGCAGTTATGGTTTTAGCGGCGCAATAGGCGTTACACTAACAAACTTTTCAATTGCCGAGCCATTCAGTCTTGGCGGCGGACAAATATTAAGTTTCAACTGGCAATTTGGTGTTGGTAATCTTTACAGAACTTTTTCGGTTGGTTTTACGGAGCCATGGATGTTTGATACTCCAACTTCCGTTGGCGCCGAACTGTTTGATACAAGGCAGGCGTATTATTATGATCTTCGCCAAACAGGCGCTACGATTAGAGTTGGCAGAAGATTAAAATGGCCCGATGATTACTTCTTTTTGCAGGGAAGAATAAAATATCAATATAATAATGTACTTAACGGTGGTAGTTATTATACAGAAGGAGTTTCAAATCAAATTGCATTGGGCATGTTGATCTCAAGAAGAAATATTGATAACCCAATTTTCCCATCGGCAGGTTCTTCAGTTTCATTGGATGTTGAACTTTCAGGCGGTCCTATTTTGCCGGGCAATGTTGATTATTTAAAGATCGGTTTGGTTTCTGAATGGTACAGAAGACTTTTCAATTCAAATAAGTTTGTACTATACACAATGGCTAATTTCGGTTATCTTGATGAAATAGTTGAAGGTACTCCTATTCAGCCGTTTGAATATTATTATATGGGCGGTAATGGGTTGGTTGTTTCTACTGTTCCGTTAAGAGGCTATTCCGACAGGGCTGTTGGTCCAATAAATCCTGCAACCGGCGAAGTGATAGGCGGGCGTGTGATGGCAAAATTAGGGGCAGAATTACGATATGCTGTTACTCTTGAGCCAATACCGCTTTATTTAATTGCTTTTGCCGAAGCCGGAAATGTTTTTGAAAGTTTTAAGAAAACAGATATTTTTGGTCTCCGCAGATCAGTTGGTTTTGGCGCAAGGATTATGATAAATCCAATCGGGTTAATAGGATTTGATCTTGGTTACGGTTTTGATCGTTATAAAGTTGAAGGAGAGCAACCGGAATGGATGTTCCATTTTCAGTTTGGTAAAGGGTTTTAGTTTATTTTATATCAATTAATAATAAGAGGAAAATAGTGAAGAGTTACATTTTAGTTTTTGCACTTTTAATTTTGGGATTTACTTCCTTTGCTCAATCTACACAAAAAATTGGGTATGTTGATTCGCAGGTTATTTTAACCCAGTTTTCAGAGTCTATAAAAGCTCAAGGCGATCTTGATGCGTTAACAAAAAAATTAACGGAACAACGTGATTCTATTCAAGCAGCTTTGCAACAATCTTTTGCAGATTATCAAAAACAAGCTGAAACAATGCCTGCCGATAAAAAAGCAGCTGCTGAACAGGCTTTAGTTAAAATGGAAAATGATTTCCGCAGATGGTCTCAAGAAAAATTAGGTCAGGGTACTGGCGAAATCTATAAACGCCAGGAAGAATTATTTACTCCTATAAAAGCAAAAGTTTATGCTGCTATCGAAAAAGTTGCACAGGATGAAAAAATGCAGTTTGTATTCGATAAAAGCGGCGATATAATTTTACTTTATGCAGATAACTCTTTTGATATTACTTTTAAAGTGTTAGATCGTTTAAGAACAAATAAATAGTTTTGTGTTGCTTTTTGTTTCTCCCCAAAAATTTTTGGGGAGAACTTTTTTTTATTTTTCAGCAATTTTGATTAAGTAAAATTAAAACAGGTTCCCCGATGAAAAAATTAATTCTCATTTCTATTATCTTACTATCAACCTCAATCTCTTTTGCACAACTTAAAATTGGCTATATTGATTCGGATGCCATAATGGATAATCTGCCGGATGTGCTTGATGCAAGGCAGAAGTTAGATGCGCTTATTCAGGAGTGGCAGAAAGAATTGAATAAATTGGAAAACGATTGGAAAACAAAATATGATGATTATGAAAAACGAAAATTAATTATGACCGACCAAACAAGAGCTGAAACAGAAGCCGCTTTGGTTAAGATGGAAACTGAAATTGCACAATACCGCGAGAAAAAATTTGGAACAAACGGCGAGCTTTTTCTTAAACAGGATGAACTGATGAAACCCGTTCAAAACAAAATTTTTGTGGCTCTTAAAGAAATTGCCGTGGAAGATGATTATGATTTTGTATTCGATAGAAGCGGCGATATTATGATACTTTTTGCTAAAGAAAAATATGATCTTACTGCTCAAGTTCTTGATAAGTTGAAACTTAAATAGTGAAAAACAGATGAAAATAAAAATCGGGGAGATAGCTTCTTTAATTAACGGAAAAATTTCCGGCGATGACACAATTGAGTTTTCTAATGTTGCAAAAATTGAAGATGCAAAACAAGGTGATCTTACTTTTCTTTATCATCCTTCCTACGAAAAATATTTTGCTGCAACAAGCGCCTCTGCAATTATTGTTAAACCGGATTTTATTAAATCAAGAAACGATATTACTTATATAGAAGTTGCATCGCCTGAAAAAGCTTTTTTTGCAATTATAAGAAAATATTTTGCGCCGCAATTTCCACTTGAAGGAATTGACGCCTCAGCATTTGTTCATCCATCTGCAATTGTCGGCAGTAATACTTCAATTGGAAAAAATGTTGTTATTTCGGGCGGTTGCAAAATTGGAGACAACACAAAAATATTTCACAACACAACTTTGCTTGAAAATGTTGTTGTTGGGAATGACAGCATTATCTTTTCAAATGTAAGTATCAGAGAGAATTGTGAAATAGGGAACAGAGTTATCATACATTCAGGAACTGTTGTTGGCAGCGATGGATTTGGGTTTAATCCGGATGAAAAAGGTGTTTATCAAAAAATTCCACAAATAGGTAATGTTGTAATTGGCGATGATGTTGAACTCGGTTCAAATGTTTCGATAGACCGCGCTGCAATTGGTTCCACAATAATTAAGCGCGGCTGCAAAATTGATAATTTAGTTCAGGTTGCCCATAATGTTGTTGTAGGCGAAGACACGGTTATATCTGCACAAGTTGGAATTTCGGGCAGTACAAAGATCGGCAGACATTGCATACTTGCAGGGCAGGCTGGATTGGTGGGTCATATAGAACTTGGCGATAATGTAATCATTACGGCTCAATCAGGTGTTTCAAAATCAATACCCAAACCGGGCATGTATTTAGGCTCGCCGGTTATGGAAATAAAAAGCAGCCAAAAAATCCAAGTTCATCTCAGAAATCTTCCCGAATATTCAAACAGAATAAATGAACTTGAAAAGCAAATCGAAATATTGAAAGAACATTTTTTAAAAAAATAGATTTCTGCTTTCCTCATTTATTTTTTCAATATCTATTCTTATTAACTCATATTAAGCTGAGTGTAATACGGAATTCATTTCAGTATTTAAAATCTCAATCAATAGATATTCCAAAACAATCAGCCAATTGACTGACGTAATGATAAATATATTACTTTTGCGCGAGTTGAATTATTAACTTCAATTGTATTTAGTAATCCATCTTACTTATTTTAGGATCAATCAAAAAGAAAAATAAACAGGATAATAATGATCGAACTCCAAAGAACTATTGTAAACCCGGTTTCATTAAGCGGAACAGGACTTCACACCGGCGTTGAATGTACAATGACGTTTAAGCCCGCAGCTATTAACACAGGTATTAGATTTGTACGCATAGATGTTGGCGGTAACCCCGAAATTCCGGCGCTTGCCGAAAATGTTGTTGATGTTTCAAGAGGAACAACAATAGGTATTGGAGATGTAAAAGTTCACACAATTGAACATGTTCTTGCTTCAATTGTTGGATTGCAAATTGATAACATAATCATTGAATTGAATGGAATTGAGCCGCCGATTGGAGACGGCAGCGCATTGCCTTATGTTAATGTTTTGCTGCAAGCAGGATTTGAACAGCAGAATGCCCCAAAAGATTATCTTATTATTGATGAAACCGTTACCTATCACAACGAAGAAAACCAGATTGATATTGTTGCGCTTCCGCTTGATAAATATAGATTAACAGTTATGGTTGATTATCAAAATCCGGCGCTTGGCAGCCAGCATACCGGAATGTTTGACATTGAAAAGGAATTTGTAAAAGAGTTTGCTCCGGCAAGAACCTTTTGTTTTTTAAGTGAAGTTGAAATGTTAACAAATCAAGGTTTAATAAAAGGCGGCGATCTTGATAACGCAATTGTTATTGTTGATCATAAATTGGAACAGCCTGAATTAGATCAATTGGCAAAAAATATCGGATTATCGGATACCCTTACTCTTGGTGATGACGGAATATTAAACAACAAAGTATTGCGCTTTAAAAACGAACCTGTTCGTCATAAACTTTTGGATTTGATGGGCGATCTTGCTTTGATTGGCGCACCGATAAAAGCTCAGATACTTGCCGCACGCCCGGGTCATAAAGCTAATGTAGAATTTGCTAAACAGATTAGAAAACTTTATCAGCAAAAAAAACTTGTAAAAAAATTCCAGTTTGTAAAAAAAGAAGGCATAATATTTGATTCTAATGCAATTGAAAAAATTCTTCCGCATCGTTACCCTTTTTTACTTGTAGATAAAATTGTTCATCTGGAAATGGATAAAAAAGTTGTCGGTGTAAAATCAGTTACTATTAACGAACCGTTTTTCCCCGGGCATTTTCCGGGGCAGCCGATTATGCCGGGCGTATTGATTCTTGAAGCAATGGCGCAAACGGGCGGCATACTTATGTTAAATTCTGTTTCTTCTCCGGAAGAAAAATTGGTTGTCTTTATGCAAATCAATAATGCAAAGTTTAGAAAGCAGGTCGTTCCCGGCGATCAGTTGATTATGGAAATAGAATTAACTCAAAAGAAAACAAAGCTTGTTATGATGTCTGGCAAAGCTTATGTAAATGATGTTTGCGTTGCCGAAGCAGATTTTATGGCAGGTATAGTAGATAGACCCAAAAAATTGGAAGAGTAGTTATGAGCAATATTCATCACACTGCAATTGTAAGCCCAAAAGCTAAAATAGGAAGTAATATAACCGTAGATCCTTATGCAATCATCAATGATGATGTAGAAATTGGCAATGATTGTCATATAGGTCCTCACGCAGTTTTATACAACGGCGCGCGGCTCGGGAATAATGTTAGAATTAAACAAGGCGCATCTATCGCAAACTTTCCACAGGACTTGAAATTTTCCGGTGAACCTACTTTATTTATTATTGGTGATAATACTTTAATACACGAATTTGTTACGCTTCACCGCGGAACCGATGGAACGGGCAAATCGCAAATTGGTAAAAATTGTTTGCTGATGGCTTACTCGCATGTAGCTCACGATTGTGTTGTTGGCGATAATGTTATTCTTGCTAACGGTGTTCAACTTGGTGGCTTTGCACAAATTGAAGATTATGTTATTATAGGTGGAATGACACCAGTTCACCAGTTTTGCAAAGTTGGGCAGCACGCAATGGTTGGAGGCGGATTAAGAGTCGTGCAGGATATTCCTCCTTATATTCTAACTGGCGAGATGCCTCTTAAATTCAGTGGTCTAAATGTTATCGGATTACGCAGACGCGGATTCTCGAATGAAGATATTGCAACTTTAAAAAAATGTTACGGCTATATTTACGGCGGCGAGTATAATGTTACTCAAGCGCTTGCAAAAATTGAGTTTGAGTTTGGTGAAAACGAATTGGTAAAAAATGTTATATCATTTATTCGAGCAAGCAAAAGAGGTATTGCCGGTAAATGAAATGGAAATTTCTAAACTCCGGTGAACATAATGGGCAGCTTAACATGGAAATGGATGTATCGCTTGCAAAAAATTTTGAAAGAGATACAGCATTATTAAGATTATACCGATGGCAGCCATTCTGCATTTCACTCGGCGCTAATCAATCTTTTCAGGATATTGATTCTGCAAAAGCAAAAAGTGATAACATTGATGCTGTAAAAAGACCAACTGGCGGGCGCGCAATTCTTCATTCGCAAGAACTTACTTACTCCGTAATTTATCCGATAGTAGATTTAGTTTCGGTTAAGGATATTTATAATGAAATAAATCTTGCGTTAAGAAATGGTTTGATAATTTATGATTCCGCTCTTTCAAATATCCAACTTCAGCACACGCAACCTGATTTTAAAGAATTTTATAAATCGGATTTGAACGCAATATGTTTTGCTGTCTCAGCTAAAAGCGAGTTGAATTTTTCTGAAAAAAAATTAGTTGGAAGCGCTCAGCGAAAAATCGGCAATGTAATTTTACAGCACGGTTCAATTTTATGCGGCGATTATCATAAAAAGATTGTTGATTATTTGAACATTGATGAAGAAAAGAAAAAACAATTTGCGGATGAAATTTCTGCCACAACAATTGATCTGAAAACAATTCTTAACAAAGATATTGATTTTGATTTTCTTGCTCGCGCAATTGCAAATGGATTTGAAGATCATTTTAAGTTTAGCTTTGTTTAGCATTCCAATTACATTTTTCAACTACTATTGGATTTGTATTTTATAAATAAATATCAGTAAACATACTTGCCATTATAATTTGGTGAAAAAAATAAATAAGAACCTAAAGTCAATTTTAAGATTTAATAATTAAATGTTTGATAAGTTAAAATTTGTAACAGCATTGTTTTTTATTCTGTATAGTTTTTCTATCGCACAGGTGGAATCAAAAATCCATTTGAAAGGAATGAGGATAACAGACATAAAAGAAAATAATAATTCAATCTGGATTGCAACCTACGGGCATGGTCTTTATGAGTATTCACTTAAAGACGGCAAGCTGATAAACTATTCAAGTGAAAACAGCAATCTTGAAAATGATCTTTTTCATTGCGTTGCTGCAAGTAAAGATTTTATTTGGGCTGGCGCAAGTGAAGGTCTTTTTATCTATTCTAAAAAAACAAAAAAGTGGACGAAGCGAAAATTTGCGCAGGGCGGCGAGTTCGGCAACTGGATAAGATCATTAAATTATGATGAGAAGAAAAACAGATTATGGATTGGCAGATTTAGAAATGTTACTGTGCTTGATGTTAAAGCAAATAAATATGTTGATTACAATCGAGTTATAAACAATAATGAAAAGACAAACAATTTTAACACAATTGCTTTTGAAGGCGATAGTGCGGTGTGGTTTGGTGTGGAATCAGGTATGCACAAATATTCTTCCAAAAATAGTATTGATGAACAAACAGCATGGCAGTACTTTATTAATAAGGGAAGAGTGTTTAACAGTGAAGGAACTTCAGTTTCGGTTTCGGAATTTATTTTTTTGAAAAAAGAAATATGGTTTGGAACTGATGAATTTATTACTAAAGATCAACCGGAATTTAATATTGGCGGAATTTATGTTTGGGATAGGAAATTAAAATGGGATAGAATTTCTAAATCAAACGGGCTTGGCGGAAACGGTGTTTATTGCATGGCAAGAACAGGCAATTATATCTGGGCTGGAGTTTATGAATTTGAAAAGAACGAAAAAGTAGAATACAGCAAAGGCTTATATTTAATAAATCGTATTACAAAAAAAGTTTCATCTATTGATCTTACAGAAATAAAACTTCCTACTTCAAACATACTTGCACTATATTTTGATGGAGTGAATTTATGGATTGGATCAACCGACGGCTTGGTTCAGTTAAAAATAGGAAATCAATTAGGGCATATATCAAAGTGATCCACCAATATTTTTTTATTTCATTTTATTTATTCTGCGAATATTTTTCAACCTCTTTCCACACACGCAATAAATTACCGCCCAATATTTTTTGAATTTCTTCATCCGAATAACCGCGCTTCAAAAGTTCATAAATTAAATTCGGATATTTTGAAACATTTTCTAAACCAACCGGCAAGTGATCGCCAACTCCATTAAAATCAGAACCGATTCCTACGTAATCAACGCCAACCAGATTTTTTATATGATCAATATGATTGGCAACATCCGCAACATTTGCTTTTGCAAGCGGATTTTGTTTCCAATAATTTTCTTCAAATCGCCAAGCGGAATCGGTTCCGGCTGAGATATTATTTTTTTGTAACTCAGATTCTATAAATTTTTCGGCATTTATATATTGCTTATTAATATCCTCTCTTAAAAAAAAATTAGCAAATGCTATCTGAACAACTCCTCCTTTCTTTGCAAGAAGTTTTATCATCTCGTCATTTATATTTCTTTCAAAACCCGGAGTAAAAGATCTACAGCACGAATGAGAAGCTATTACAGGTGCTGTGCTTAATTTAATAACATCATAAAAAGCGCTATCGCTAACGTGTGAAATATCAATCATCATGCCCAATCTATTCATCTCCTTAACAACATCTTTACCAAACGGACTTAAACCGTTCCATTTTCTTTCGGGATCATTTGCAGAATCCGAAATGTGATTCCATTTATAATGTGCAAGTGTTATGTACCGGATTCCCTTATCATAAAATAATTTTAGATTGGTTAAATCATTTTCAACTGGCGAACCGTTTTCCATTCCGAGCGCCAAATAAATTTTATCTTTTGAATTTATTTGATTGATATCTTTAGTTGATTTTATTAAAGCAAATTTATCAGGATGCTCAGTAACAACTTTGTAAACAAGATTTATCATCGAATCAGCTTTTGATTTTGATCTTCCGGTTGATTCTAATTTTGCGGAAGTATATATAGACATAAAAGCTAAGTCAAGTCCGCCTTCAACTGCACGTGGATAATCAAACTCACCGATGTTTGATCTAACGGAAACGTCAAACCAATCATCATAAAGCCAATCAGGTAAATCAATATGTGTATCAATCAAAATAAAATTGTCTGCCAACTGCAGCGATTTGTAATAAAGTGCAGAGTCAATAATTATCCTGTTTTGCTGTGATGATGCGTACGGACAAGAAAAAATTAAAAAAAACAAAAAAAATATTTTTTTCATTTCAGTCTCATTTTATTTAAAAATAATTTAATTATGTCACTAACACTGTTTACAAATTACTATAATAAGATATAATTAAGTTATAATAATAATGTAACATATTTAAATTTCTTTGTTATCAAAGGCATAATAAATATTTCTGTAATAAATGATTAAGTATAATTGTTGCTAAATAATTTATTTAGTAATTTGCAATAAAATTAAAGTGTAATAAAATATTTAGCTGAAATATTTGAAGTTTATTAACGGGGGATGGTAAATATATTTTTTAGAGCGAACGGCTATTTATTTATATTATTTTCTGAATGTACAAATTGATATTGATTTTATTGGTCGGATTGATGCTGGGTTATACGAAGGTATGGTTCTAAAATAATGTTACAGAATGTTATTTATAAAAAAGCACAAACAAAAATTTCGGCAATAATTTAATAACAATAAATTATTTGAATAATTAGTTTCTGTTATATATTTTTACATCAGCAAAGTTCATTTGAATTATTTTGTACTTAAAAATTGGTTCTTAATTTTACTTGAGTATCATTATTTACAAGTCATTCTTTTAAATGACGGAATTCGATTTTAAAAATATTTATGTTGCACCCGTTAAAGTTTTATGTTATTTGAAGGATATCCGATTATATTTTTACAAAATGGTAATTTTGTTAAAGCAAAGAAAACTATTGACATTCCTCAAGTGAATTTATATGTTTACTTGAAATTTTTAATAGTTTATGGTATTAAGTATAATTTATGGTACTAAAAATCTATCTGGAAAAAAAAAATCATCTTTAAAAAATTATGTTTCAATTACTTATTAATAAACAAAGGAAAATATTATATGTTAAGAAGTTTACCCCCTTAACTTTTTTAAGTTTGTTCGAGTGTTCTTTATTATGCAAACATGCATTTTTTCAACTATATTATGGAGTCAAAATATGAAGTTCATTAATTTTCTTAAAGGGGTAGGTCTTCTTACTCTTTTTATTACATTAGTAAGTTTTACTGCTTTTGGGCAGACTACTTATTATGTAAACAATAGTATCGGCTTGGACGGTTATGACGGTTTACACTCAACTGTAACTGGTATTCCTGGTCAAGGTCCGAAATTAACAATTGGTAATGCGGTTACGGCTGCATCTGCAGGAGATATAATTTCTGTAGAAGCATTTGCTGCATATAACGAAACCCTTACCATAACAAAAAAATTAACTCTCCAAACTACTAGTGCCACTCCGGTATCTGTTTCAGGACAGTTAATTCTAAATAATAATAGTACAACCACGGGAAGTGATCTCTTAACTTTTAGTGGTGCTTATTCTTTTAATGGCGGGTTACAACTTATTGATGGTAAAATTGTTGGTGGTAATAATATTACTACAACTAATTTCGTTCAGTTTACAGTAGGCAATGATGTTTCTGTTGATGCACAATTAAAATATACAGGGGCAGTTGCTTTTGAATATTTAGGTTCGGGTGCAAAAACAACAGGATTTGAGCTACCAGCTGCTGGTAACACAACTAATTTTGCAAGCCTAACAGCAGCCGCAGGTGTAAATTTAACTCTTAATGAGTCTAAGACCATTTTAGGGAATGTTTCTTTGGGTGGCACACTTGCTTTAGCTGGTAATACTTTAACACTATCAGGTGCAGGCTCAACACACCTATTAGGTGGTCATGTAACTAACGGTATTTTAAGCCTTACAGCCGCTGCAGCCGGAACAGTTACAATAAATCAAACAGTTATATCAAATTTACCTAATATTTCAATTTCTGGTGGACATGCTAATGGTAAGACTGTTGCTATAAATACAACAGGTACTTTAGGCAATTTAGATGTAACAGGTTCAAATGTTGAAGTTGTTATCCCTAATGTTACCTCTGTTGGAAATGTTTCAAATGCTTCAACAGGTACTTCTTCTTTTGGACATATTACATTGGGTGCTGCAACTACAGTAGGAACAGTTTTAAATACAGCTACGGGCGGCATTATATTAAGTGCTGCTACTACAATTAGCGCTATTACCAACAGTGGTAGAAAAGTATTTACAGCTGCTGGAGTTCATTCAACTAATACTGGTGTTATTGCTATTAACACTCCTGGCGCAGTTACAGTAAACGGAGCTGTTGAGTTAAGCAGCTTAGTTAGCAGTGCTACTCAAGGTGGTGGTGAAATTAGTTTTAATGCAGGCGGTACCGTTACAATTAATGGAAATGTTACTAATAATTTAAATCAAACAGTTGCTATTGCAACCTCAACTACTACTGTCACTAACACACAAACTAATGGCGGTATAATCGCTTTTACAACTAATCAAGAAGTAAAAGTTAATGGCAATGTAACTAACAATGCTATTCTGGGTGGTACTGCTACAACAACTGCGGCTGGTCAAACAGCAACTTTTTTTAATAATGGACAAATCCGGTTTGCAGCTACAACAGCTAAAACTATTATCTCCGGTACCATTACGAATTCTGCTTCAGCAGCATCTTTAAGTTTAACTGGCGGCGGCTCAGAAGTTTATTCTGGAAATGGTAGTATCTTAATTTTTGCTACAGCTGCGGCAAATGCATATCCTGCAATTACTAACAATACAAACTTTGCTTCGGATGCTTCACAAAGCGGTTGGATAGTTTTTGGTGGTAATGGTTCTGCAGTTACAGTTGCAAGTGTTACAAATAGTTCAACTAGTGCGGGTGCAACAAACGGCTTAATAGGCTTTGGTGCAGGTTCCGGAACGGTTACTGTCTCGGGATTAGTAAGCACGACTGGCGCAGCTGGTGGTGATATCGAGTTCCCAAGTTCAAATCTCGCTTTCAATTCAATTGTAAACTCAAGAACAGTAGCTGGTGCAGATATTCTTCTTGGAGCAGGTGCCACGCCTGGTGTTACAGTAAATGTTGCAGATATTACGAACTCCGGTGCAGCAAATATCGAATTCAAATCTTCTACTGATGGCAATATTATTTTAACTGGGAAATTAGAAAATTCCGGTTCGGGCCAGATTAAATTCTCAAGCCTTACAACTGCTTCAATCTCAGCAACAACACTTAATATTAGCGCTGGTGTTTTTGATTTTGCAGGCGCAGGTGCAGCTACTGGCTCAATTGTAGCTAAAATCGTTAATCTTACTGGTGGTGAGATTAAATTTGGTACAGGTGCTAGAACCTTTACTACTAATGGTTCATCTACAGTTATTGGTTCTACAGTATTTACGAATACTGGAAATACAACAGGTCTTTTAACCGAGTTTGTTTTAGCAACACCCTCACCAACGGTTCCGCAATTATTAACAATTAATGCTGCTGGTGTTTTATGGCCAGGCTCAATTAGAGTTGATAATAATACTGGCTTAGCTGAAGCTGTTACAATTTCCGGTGGTAACATCAGAATATTAGGTAATCTTGCTTTTAATGCAGGCTTTGTTGTAATAAACGGAATTGATCAAAGAATATTTGTCGGAAGAGAAGTAGCAAACCCAACCGCAACTACTGGAAATTTTTCGAATATTGGCGGTTATAGAACAGCAAATAACTCTTTTATTTCAATCAATGGCGCAGCAACTGCAACAGTTACTGGCGCTGGTAATTTTGGTAATTTTGAAGTTGATGCTGCTAACGGTGCAAACGTTGCAGGTAAATTTGTTTCTGTTTTCCAATTAGCAAAGGGTGCTGTACTAGGCGGCGGAGCTGTTGTCTTTGATAATTCAGTTAGTTTTCCGACAATAGTAAGAAATGCAGGTACATTCAATGCTTCTCCTACATTTACTTCTAAAGTTAACGTATATTATATTGGTATTGACAAAACAATATCAAATGAATTACCAACAGTTGGTGATAAATTAAATGATTTGACTGTTGCAACTACTAATGGTACAAATGTAGCTGGCAAAGGTGTAGTTGATGTAAATGTTGCTACAACAGTTAATGGAACTTTGACAGTTAATCCTAATCAAACATTGTTATTAAACGGTGTTGATTTAACAGTAAGCGGCGCTTCGGTTGTAGCTAACGGTGATATTGCTAACGTTACAGCGGCTGATCAGTTAATATTTAATAGAGCTGCTGGAACTGCGGTTACTGGTTCAGGCTGGTTACCGGACGTTTTTGTTAATGCAGGTTCTAGCTCCAACTCAATAACAGGTCCAAAAGGCTTGGTTACTTCCTTATTAGGATCAGATAATTTACGTGGCGGATCAGGAGTTAATGCTGATTTTGATCCTTCTACAACGGAAACTTCAGGTAGCATTGGCTATGGTGCTGGTGCAGCTACTTTGAGCGTATCTTTTGGTACTGGCGCTAAAAGTGGTTCTAATGTTAAAGATATAAATACTACAAACGCAGGTAATGTTTTAACAATCGCAACAAATTTAACTCAGGTTGGTAATATAGCTCATACAGCAGGTACAATCACTGTTCCAAGCGGTTCTGTTTGGACATATAGAGGTTTAGCTCCGGCTTTCACAGGCGGCGCAGCCTCAATAACAGGCGACGGTACTTTAACTTTCTTGCAATCAGCAGCAGGTAATGCAGTAACTCTAAATATTGGTACTGCGGCTGGAACTATTGCAATTAAGAATTTCGACATAAACCTTGGTGCAAGTGGTGATGATTTTACAGTTTCAGGACAGCCTTTAACTCTTTCCGGCGCAGTTACAGTTACGCGTGGTGAATTAGTAATGGGTCAGAATGTTACAGTAACAGGGAACGCTTTAACTTTAACAGGCAATGCTTCTGTATCAGGCGCAGGTATCTTAAAATTAAATGCAGCTTCAGCACCTCTTACATTTAGCTATACAGGTTCTCCATCAATCACTAATTTAACAATTAGTAATGATGTAGTTTTAGCTGGCACAGGCACAGGCTTAAGTGTTAGCAATGCTTTCTTACATGAAGGCGGAAACTTGAACTTTGCAGCTAGAAATCTTACAATAACAGGTACTTATACAAGAACCGGCGGCAGCTACAGTGCTACAACTGGTTATTTAATTATTTCAAATGGTACTTTTGCAAAAGGTGCTAGTAATTTCTCAATTCCAAATTTGAAGATTGCGCTAAATGGTAATGTAACTGCAACTGGTGCAGGCGTAATCACAGTTAGCAAAGCATTTTCTCTAGATGTTAATGCTACTTTCACACAAAAAGTAAGCGGAAACAATACTATTGCAATTGGTGACAGTGCAGTTGTTACATATATAAATGGTAATTTCGATGCAGCTCCAACTTATGTTGGAAAAATCAAATTAGTATTAACTAATTCTGCAAGCGGTACTATTCCAGCTAATGTATGGACATCATCGGTTCCGGTGATTGACTTAACAGTAAATTGCCCAGGTTTAACAGCTACGCTTCCTGGCAGCAGACTTGTTGATTCAAATGTAAATTTATTAGCAGGAACTTTAGCTGGCAGTACATTATCAACAGGTGCAAATGCTAATATTTTAGTAAAAGATGCAGCTTTAACAAGCAGTTTATCTGCTGGTGCAAATAATAATGTAACTTATGAAAGCAGTGCAGCTTATAACACGGGTAATGAGCTTCCATCTTCAGTTAATAACTTAACAATCGGAAGAAATGGAAATATCGCAAATGGCTCTGTAATAGTAAATAAACAAGTAATAGTGAATGGTACATTAAATATCAGCAATGATATTACAATGGGCGTTAATGGTAAATTAAGTGCAGCAGGTAATGTTACAGTAGCTAATGGTGCTGGTTCTAATGCTTCTGCAACTATTCTTACTTTTGGTGTAAGCCCACTTACTTTCATTGGGGCAAATCAAGTTTTCGCATTAGGTGGAAACAGAACAATAAATGCTATCGAATTAAATCAAGTAGGCACAACAGCTAAGGTTATGGTTAGCGGTGGTAATTTATTTATTCCAGGTAATATAACTTTATCAAATGGCTTATTTGTTATAGCTGATGGTAATACAGTTACTTTACCAACAACTGTGCAGGGCTTCACAAAACCAGTTGCTACTAATTTAAGTCACATCGTTGGTAATGTTGTTAAAGTTCTTGGCTTGGGTACAACTGGACGATTTGAATTCCCAGTTGGTACTATGAAACAATATAGATCAGTTGCCTTTACTTTCTTACCTTCAAATCCAGTAATTACAGCAACCAATTTGACAGTAAGCGCAGATTCCATGAATCCAGGTGGTTCAAACGGATTCCCACTTAGTGTTGAAGGTGTTACAGTTGATTCTACTGCAGGATTTGCTTGGAACATTTCATCAAGTGTAAGCTTAGGTCCATCACAGACATTTGATCTTGAATTTTCTGGAAATGGTTTCTCAACATATACTAATGTAGCAGATATAAGAGTAATAAGCAGATTAGGAAGTGTTCAAAATAATCCTTGGGTTGGTCAAGGTGGTATATATTTAAACTTTGAAGCTACTCCAGGTGCTCCTGTAGTTCGTGTTACAAATTCTACAGGTAACTTAGTAAGCCAAGGTGGTAAGTTTACATTCGGAACTAAGAGAACAAATCCAGGATACACAGTATCAGGTAAGGTTCTCTATGCAAATTCAGGAACCACACCGGTTAGTGGTGTTGTAGTTACGTTAAACCCAGGTGGTTCATCAGCAACAACTGATGCTGCAGGTTCTTACAGTTTTGGAAATGTAATAAATGGTTCATATACAATTTCAGCTGCAACTACAAAAGCATGGCCTTCATCAGGTATAAATTCTACAGATGCTTTATTAGTATCTCAGGCATTTGCTGGAACAGCTACTTTATCACCTATACAGGTTAAAGCAGCAGATGTTAATTTAAGTAGTTCAGTAAATAATACTGATGCTTTGTTAATTGTTAGAAGATTCGCTGGTCTTATCAGTGCATTTGATGCAGGTAACTGGGCATTTGTTAATGAAACTGTAACTGTTAATAACGCAAGCGTTGTTAAAAATATTTCTGCATTAGCAACAGGTGATGTTAACGCATCAGCTACACCTGCTAATTTAGATAAAAAATCAACTATAAATCTTGAACTTGATGGCACATCTAATGTTAATCCTAAAGCAGAATCATTTGTGATTCCTGTAAAAGTTAGCGAAGAAGTTAGCTTAGGTGCTATCAGTTTACAATTCACATATCCTAAAGATTTAGTTACTTTCGAAGGTGTATCTTCAGCAGTAAGCGGTATAATTGCAAACGATGTTAATGGCGTTGTTACAATAGCTTGGGCTGATTTATCAGGCGGAAAAGAATCTCTAAATCTAAAAGCAGGAAGTGATTTATTAAACTTCAAATTTAAGACAACATCTAATTTCAAAGAAAAAAGTAATTTTGCAATAACTTTGGAACAAGGAAATAGTGAATTAGCTAATGCAAACGGAGCAGTTCTTCAGGGTGTTATGTTGAAGACTCCTTCAATTACAGCAGCAGTTCCTACAGAGTTCTCATTAGCTCAGAACTATCCTAATCCTTTTAATCCTTCTACAACTATACAGTATAGCTTAAAGGAAAAAAGCAGCGTTAATTTAACTGTGTATAATATACTTGGACAGGTAGTAGCTACATTGGTAGATCAAGTTCAAGAAGCTTCTGCATATAAAATTAACTTTGATGCAAGCAGTCTTTCAAGCGGTGCATACTTCTATAGAATTACTGTAAAAGGTGATAGTGGTGCAGAATTTACTCAAGTTAACAGAATGATGCTTTTGAAGTAAGATTGAGGTGGTTATATAAAATTCTTATGGGCTTGCAGTTTCATAACTGCAAGCTCATATGCTGAAAATAAATTATGAAAAAAGGAAGTCTATGAAAAAAATAATAATTTTATTTGGCATACTGTTGTTTTCAACTACTTTTGTCTTTTCTCAAAGCACGTCTCTGAGTATAGGTACTGTTCAGGCAAAAGTTGGTGAATCAGTCAGTGTACCAATTAACGTGTTGAATTTGAGTGATGCTGGTGCAATTTCGCTTAAAATAAATTATGATTCTGCTAAACTAAGTTTTATAGGTGTTGAAAATTCTGCTGTAACTTTTACAGCTAATGCAAACGCCGGTGTAATAACTTTGGGCTGGTTTGATGCTACGGCAGCAAATCCATTAACTATAAGCTCTGGAAAGTTAGTAGATCTAAAATTTAGTGTTACTGGAGGTAGTGGAACAACTTCAAATATTTCATTTATTCAGTCTGCTTGTGAAATTGCTAATAGTGCAGCCACTCCAGTTAGTGTTTCGTATAACGGCGGAGGTGTGGAAATTAATGTACCTGCCGCAGCTAAACTTACAATTGCTAGCGCAACTGCAGCCGCAGGCTCTAACATTTCATTACCGATCAAGGTTATGGAATTCAAGAGTATTGCAGCTATTTCATTAAAGATTAATTATAATCCTAGTGTTTTAAATTTCAATGGTTTGTCAAATGCACCTGCTGGTGTTGTTTATACTTCTAATGCAGCAAATGGTGTTATTACAATTGGCTGGTTTGATGCTACTGGTGGAAATTCCGCTTTAACATTAACAGACAATAGTACTCTTGTTAACCTTGACTTTTCATATCTTGGCAGTAATACGAATAGTGTTGTTGGTTTTAACAGCAGCGCTTCGGAATTATCAAATGCAAGCGGTGTAGCTCTTACTAATGTTACCTATGTAAACGGTGGAGTTGCTCCTTTAGCTGGTACAGTTCCAACTTTAAAGATTGGTGATGTTCAATCAGCTCCTAACAAAAATATACTTGTTCCAATTGATGCTAGGAAAATTTCGAATGTTGGAGCAATATCATTAAAAATAAAATATAATGCAGCTTTGCTTACGTTTACAGGTGTTTCAAATACTGTAAATGGTATTACATTAACCAATAGTGCAACTACTGGTGTTCTTACACTCGGCTGGTTTGATGCTAATGGGAATAGCCCGATAAATTTAGATAGTGTTAAATTAGCAGATCTAAATTTTACAATTGCTGCAGGTTCTGGTACTTTAGAATTTTTAACGAGTCAAAGTGAAATATCAAATTCATTAGGACAAATAATTGGTGTTAGTTACGGTAATGGTTCAGTACAAACAGTTGCAGTTCCATCGGCTCCTGTTCTTTTATCGCCTGCTACTGGAGTACTTAATCAACCTGTTTCTTTAACATTAGCATGGAATGCATCTGCAAATGCTGACAGTTATAAATTGCAGGTTTCAAGTTCCGCAACATTTTCTACTTTAATTGTTAATGACTCAACTATTTCGACTACAAGTAAACAAGTTTCTGGTCTTCTTAACAATACAAAATATTATTGGAGAGTTAGTGCGAAAAATGCAGCTGGAAATAGTGCATTTTCTAATGTTTTCGATTTTACAACTATTGTTGCAGCTGTTGTTGCACCAAAACTTCTTACACCAGCAAACAATGCAGTTAATCAGCCAGTTTCATTAACATTAAGTTGGGAAGCGGTTACGAATGCAGCAAGTTATCGTTTGCAAGTTGCTACAAACAGCACATTTACCGATTTAGTTGTAAATGATTCTCTAATCACTAGTACGAGTAAAGCAGTTAGTTCACTACTAAATAATAAAAAATATTATTGGAGAGTGAATGCTAAAAACGCGGCTGGTACAAGTGTTTATTCAGACACGTATAATTTTACGACTATAATAGCGATCCCAAATGCGCCAGTTTTAATTGCTCCTGTAAATAATAAAGATAGTCTAAGAATAGAAGTTAATTACCCAATTGAATTTGTTTGGTATCGTTCATCTGGTGCTACAACGTATCATCTTCAAATTTCAACAAATAGTCAATTTACTGCATTAGTTGCACAAGATTCTCTATTAACAGACTCAACTTATAGCTTTCAATCTTGGAAAAAAGATGTAAAATATTTCTGGCGTGTTTATGCAAAAAATTCAGCTGGTAAAAGCGTAGCTTCGCCAGTTTGGAATTTTACAGTTAAAATTGTTACAGATGTAGATAATTCTGATAACACTGTGCCAGAGGAATATAGTTTAATGCAAAATTATCCTAATCCTTTTAATCCAAGTACAACTATAAAGTATAATTTGCCAGTTGAAGGATTCGTTTCTATAAAGGTTTATGATATTTTGGGCAATGAAGTAAGTACTTTAGTTAACAATAATTTACCTGCCGGCAGATACAGTGTTGATTTTAATGCATCTAACCTTCCAAGTGGAGTTTATATCTATCGAATTCAATCTAACAGCTTTACAGCAGTTAAAAAATTGATGCTTCTTAAATAATGTAGATAAAGTAATATAGAAGAATAAAAGCCCGCTGCAATAAAATGCAGCGGGTTTTTTATTATCAAACATGTTTGATAAAACAATTCTAATTGAAGAAATTCAATTGATCGGTACCTGCTATTTCATCAAAATTTTTATTAAGTAAATAGAGTATCGAATCAGCAATAGGCTTTAACTGCTTTTCAATATAATGCTGATAATCAAAATCATTGTGTTTTAATTCAACCGGAATTGCACCACGTTGAGTGATTGCATAATAAATTACATCCTGCGGCTCGTGTAACATTTTAGCAGCTTTAACATGTGGCGGAATATTTTTAATATAAGTGTCAACTTCTTTTCTTAAACGCTTCTTATAAATAAGTTTGGAATCATACTTGCCATTCCGCAGATCACTAATAACCTCCCTAATCCACTCATCAACTTCATCTCCATTAAACACTTTTTTATATAATTCTATTTGAAATTCTTTAGCCAGCTTTGTCCAATCGGAACGGACAAATTCAAGTCCAACAAACTCAATTCTTTCCTTTCCATTTTGTATTGTTAATCCGGCATATCGCTTTTTTGCACCTGTATCTGCGCCGCGAGCAGGAGTAATAATAAACTTTTTGTAATACTTCTCAAATTCGATTTCTAAATGTGATTTAACATTATATTCAACTTCCAATTTATTATTCCAGTATTGATTTAAATCGTATGCAATTTTATTTCCAGTAGATTTTGTATCAATAACATCATTTGCTATCATTACAAAAAGCGAATCAGTATCTCCATAAATGACTTTAAAATTATTTAATTCTAAAAACACTTTACTGCAGAGCAGAAGTTTATGTCCGCTTCCGGTAATTGCGCGTGGTAAATCGGGATGATAAAACCTGCAGCCGTAAGAACCCATTACTCCGTAAAAACTATTCATTAATATCTTAATTGCCTGCGAAAGAGGTTTATCAGAATTGAGTTTAGCTTTTTCTCTCAAACCCATTAGCTCTTCAATAAAATCAGGAAGAATATGATGAGATGATGAAAACTCATATCCATTAAGTGTTTTAATTGTGTTGTTATTCTTCATCAGCAAAGAATAAGGATCAATTTTAAAAGACTGAATTATGGAAGGGTACAGGCTCTTAAAATCAAGTACAACAACATTCTCGTAAATTCCCGGCGTTGGTTCAATTACATAACCGCCTGCAGCATGTTCCGTAGTAGTAATATCTTTGAGATTGGGAGCTACAAAACCGGCGCGATGAAGTTTTGGCAAATAAAAATGATCAAAAGCTGCTGTCATCATTCCGAGTTGATCCATAAGCAATCCGGATATTTGAGAGCGCTTTATAGACAATTCCAGCAAACCTGTTTTATTAAATATATTTGTTACAAGAACAGCATCCTGCATATTGTATTCGGCAAGTGAGTTTTTATCATCACTAAACAAGCGATTTATTTCATCAACTTTATTTTCATCAGGCGATATGGTTTTGCCGACACCAAGAAGCTCCTGAGCAACTGTTTCAAGCTTAAAATCTTCAAAATTAAAAAAGGATGCTCTTAATGTACTTGGTCCGTCAATAACAACTCTGCCGGTTACAGAACAATAATAACCACCAGATTTCCTGTGCCGGATGGAAACCTGCCCATGTCCGCGTGCCATATCAAAATTTAACCCGAGTTCGCGGCATTTATTTTCTAAGAATAAAAGATCAAAGCCAATAACATGCCAACCGATAATAATATCAGGATCAATATCATTAAACCATGAAAAGAAATTAGAAAGCAGTTCGGTTTCGCTGCCAAACAAACTTACCGTTTCTAAAAATATATCTTGCTTTTGATTTGGAAAACTATTCAGCATAAAAACTTTTTTCAGCTCGCTGCTTTTACCGGTTATGTGTACAGCTATCGAATAGAGTTGATTTGTTTTGGAATTTGTTTCTATATCCATCGAGGCAACTTTAAAGATAGGAGTAACATTGCAGGGTTCTACTTTAGGATTTATAAATCTTGTTAGTTTACCATTTATCTCGCTGTCGCCGGTAATCAGCATTTGTGAATTAATGAATTTTTCCATTAAGAATCTGCGAAGCGGATCAACATCGGATTCATAAGTTGTGATATTATCTTTTGCCATCTGTTCGGCTGCGGCAAGTAAATCTTTTTGAGTGTAAAAGTAAAGAGCATCAACTGACTTGTTTGAAAAACATTTTAGAGAGGTTTCTTTTCTTAGAAAAGATTTTGATGAAACATTTATCGCCGCATTTCTTTCTATAAAAAACACAGGCTTATTATTGGAGATAATAATCTCTACGGCACCAAGTTCTTCACTTACTCCAATGAATTTGAGTACATTTCTTCCGTTGTAATCACCCCAATTGCCGGTTAGTAAAAATACTTTAGCGAAATTATTTATCTTTGATTGTTTCATTTAGTATGACTTTATATAGGCTTATTTATTGATCTTAAACTAAAAATAAATATTTTTTAATAAAACAAAATTTTCAGTTATGAATATCCAAAACATAAGAGATTACTGTCTTAATAAAAAAGCAGCTACGGAAGATTATCCTTTTGATGAGTTTACCCTGGTATTTAAAGTTGCAGGTAAAATGTTTGCTTTAGTATCGTTAGAAAAAATACCGCTTCAAATAAATCTGAAATGCGAACCGGAGAAAGCAATAGAACTGCGCGAGGAATATGAAAGTGTTAGCCCCGGTTATCATATGAATAAAAAATACTGGAATACAATTACACTTGATGGAAGTATAAAGTGGAATGAAATAATAAACTGGATTGATAATTCTTACGATGAAGTTGTTAAAGGATTAAAGAAATCCGAAAGGGAAAAAATATTTTTGAAATAGCGCTGTCAGTTCCATAGAATTTTATTTCTTGAAACTATTTTGTAAAGAGGCTATCTTGTAATTGCAAATCAAAAAGTTTGAAAGAAAAAATGAATAAGCTAAAAATAATTTTATTACTATCATTTCTTTTGTCCATAATGGATTTAAGCTATCCGCAATCTGATATACAAAGCGGAAGCTGGTCTGTTAGTCAAAGTTTGCCTTCTTATTCACTGGATAAAAATATCGGAGAACGCATTATGACGATTGATGTAAAGTTCAAAAAATCTTTTTCAAGTAAACCCAAGATAGTTCTAAGCATTAATCAAATTGACGCGAGTAAAGAATTTAATTTGCGATATGAGATTGAAGCGCTTTCTATTTCGCGGGATGGATTTGTTCTTAAAGTAAAGACATGGGGAGATTCAAAAATATTTTCACTTAGCGGAAATTGGCTTGCTTGTACCGAATAAAACATTTTTAAAAATCAATGTATAAAACATTCAAAAAAAATTTATGATCAAATACCTGTACCTTTTTGTACTTTTACTTTTAATAAGCTGCCAAACAAACCCTCCAACAGAACCTGCGGATAGTATTAAAGTTTATGGAAAAGTTGAAATAAAATCTAATGTTGCGGGCGCATTAATTTTTATAGACGGACTTAATACACAAAGAGTTACACCGGATACAATTACTATTTTGATTGGAAGTCATAAAATTGAATTGCGAAAGCAAGGTTTTGATAAAGCTGAAGAAAATATAATTGTAAAGAAAGATAATCCTTCAGTATTTACAGTTAATATGTTTGCATCTGATAAACTTGTTTTGCTGGAGGACTTTGCAAATGTTAGCTGTAATCCTTGTGTTATTAGTAATAAAATAATTGAGCAGTTTACAAGTCGAACATTTGGTAAAACAAAGCTTGCAGCAATAAAGTATCCTACAAACTTTCCCTCGCCTGTTGATTTGTTTTATTTAGCAAACAGCAGCGATTGCAACTCGCGAATGAGTTACTACAACATTTTATTTGCTCCGACAACAATTATAAACGGAACTTTAAAGCCAATTCCTTCGGATTCAAATGATGTTAAGGAAAAAATATTTGCTGAGTTTTCGGAAGTTCCTAAATTTTCACTTATTGTTAATGATGATATTACCTCTGGGAATTATACAATAACTATTTCTTTAAGTGTACTTGATGAAACAGATGTTGATTTTTCTAATTTAGTTTTACACACTGTTGTTACTGAAACCAATATCGAATTTGCTAATCCGCCCGGATCAAACGGAGAAACAAAATTTTTTGATGTGATGAGAAAAATGCTTCCGAATAAAGATGGAGAATCATTAGCTTCTATTAATAAAACAGGCACCAATTTATTCCAGAGACAGTTAAATCTTAATACAGGCTGGGTGCAAAATAAAATAAATACAGTGGTATTTATACAGGATAAAAAAACAAAAAAAATATATCAGGCTTCATCAACTTTTTAATAATTATACAAAAGGAATAATATGAAAAGCAAAGGGTTACTTTTAATATTTGTATTTTTAATTTCAATAATGTTGCAGGCACAAGTAAGAAAAATTGCACTTTTAGAAGAAGCAACAAATGCCAGTTGCGCTCCTTGCGCATTGAATAATCCAAAACTTCAGGATTTTTTCAGCAATAGTTTTGGCGGAGTAATTTCTGTCCGGTATCATGCTTGGTGGCCCGGTTCAGACCCGATGTACAGCGCTAATATACCCGATAATTCAGATCGAATAAATTATTATAGCGTATCCGGTGTTCCAAATTATATGATTGATGGAACTAATTATGGTGTACCTGGTAATCCTGATGCAATGAGAGATATAATGTCAAAACAAATATCAGTGACTTCTCCTGTTAAGATTGTTATAAATAAAAATGTTGCCTCTGATTCAGTTCGTGCAGTAATTAAAATAATTGGATTCGGTTCGGTTTCATCCAATCAACTTTATTTGAGAACAGCGGTTATAGAAAGGTTAGTTAAATATTCCACTGCGCCCGGCAATAACGGCGAAAAGGAATTTGAAGATGTTATGAGAAAACTTTTACCAAATTCAAATGGGCTTTCTATTCCACCAATAAAATTAGGCGATACATTAACCTACTATGTTTCTGCAAAAACCAATGCAAGCTGGGTGCAGAAAGATATTGAGATGGTTTCCTGGCTGCAAGATGATGTGAACAAGGAAATTATACAATCCAATATAAGTTTACCAACCTTTATAATTAATTCAATCAATCCGTTATATGAGTTTGTTGGTTTCAATTCAACGTTTGATAAAGAGTATAATATTAAAAATGAAAATGCTGTTCCTATTAAAATCAGGTTAAAGATTGATTCCGCAGTTTTACCATCCGATTGGAGCTACAGTTTTATTTATAACGGAAATGCTTTTGATTCCACAGATATTACAATACAGCCGGATGAAACGATTAATTTTCAATTAAAGGTTATAACCGGCTCACAAAAAGGAACAGCTTCAATTAAAATTAAAGCCGTCAGTCTTGATGATCCTTACGGTTATGGATATAGTACAACATATACCGGCATTGCTGCTTCAGGCAATATTTTATTGGTTGATGCTGACGGCGGTACTGATGGGCATTTAGCATATCAAAATGCACTTATTAATTCACGAAGGGATTTTACTGTAGTTAATCAATCTGCTGTTTCATCACTTCTAACAAACATTTTAACAAGCGATTTTTCTACGGTTATTTGGGCAAACGGCTGGGCATTTCCTGCCTTTACTAATTCTGATTTAGTGTTTCTAACTTCATTTTTATCTAACCATCGTAATTTATTTATAGCTGGACAAGATATTGGCTGGGATATTTTTGATGCACAAGGTTCAAGTAATTTTCAAAATGCAAAAGATTTTTATCACAATAATCTTGATGCTAATTATGTAAGTGATGATGCAGGAATCGCTTCTGCAACAGGCATTACAGGCACTTTAGGAGAAGGGCTGAGTTTTAGTATAAATGCAATTTCAGGCAACAGATATCCCGAAGTTTTAAGAAGTTATTCAGGTAAAAGCGATTCTGTTTTTTTCTATACAAATTCTACCAAAGTAGCGGCACTTGCTTTTGATCAGGGAAATTTTAAAGCTTTTTATTTAGGCGTTGGATTAGAGCAGGTTTCAAGTTCTGCAATTCGGGATTCAATTATGTCCAGAGTACTTAACTGGTTTGGCGAACCTGTTTCTGATATTGAAAATATTTCAGCAGAATTGCCTCAAACATTTTATTTGATGCAGAACTATCCAAATCCTTTCAATCCTTCTACTTTAATCAGATATAGTGTTATTTCGCCAACCTTCGTATCTCTAAAAGTTTATGATATTTTAGGTAAAGAAGTTAAAACGCTCGTTCAGCAGCAGCAAGCAGGCGGCGTTTATGAAGTGAACTGGAATGGCGATGATATGGCTGGAAATAATGTTAGCACAGGTGTTTATTTTTATAAAATAAAAGCAGGCGACTATTCCGAAACGAAGAAGATGATATTATTAAGATAAGTTATCGAACTATTTATTATAATTTTTTTAGAAAAGTTTTATTATGCTTTTAAATATCTTTAAAACATTACTGATGTTTTTTGTTGCCGGTATTTTTTTTACAGTGCATGCGCAAAATTTTAATGTAACAAACGACGGACTTGATAAAAACAATACACTCGGTTCTGAAGTGATTTTCAATTTCGTCGTAACTAACACTTCAAATAAAGAGCTAACATTATTTGTAAATCGTAAAAAAAACATATTGCCGGATGGCTGGTTTTCATCTTTATGTTTTGATGAAACATGTTTCGCTTCATTTATTGATAGCGTGGCTACTTCCAAGGAATACAATAGTTCTCCATTATTAGCAGGTGAACAAAGAGATGTTTCACTTCATGTTTTGTCATTTCAAAATTATGGAGTTGGAAGATTTCATATCGTAATTGGCGATGCTGCAAATATTTCCGATACAATCGGATATAACTTAACTGCCACTGCAAGTGTTACAGATGTAGATAATGAAAATGAAAAAGTTGAAGACTATTATCTTTCGCAAAACTTCCCCAATCCGTTTAATCCAAGTACAATAATCAATTTTGGAATTGAACATCCCGGGCTTGTTGAGATTGCGATTTATAATATTCTTGGAAATAAAATAGCTGCCATTTTTAAAGGGTATAAAACCGCAGGTAATCATTCGGTAAGATTTGAAAGTTCTAACTTATCAAGCGGAGTTTATTTTTACAAAATTGTAGCTGGTGATTTTGTTCAAACAAAAAAAATGATTTTGGAGAAGTAAATGAAAATCTTGTATGTGATTTTTATAGCCTTCAGTATTTACTTTTCCGCGCTTGCACAAACTGAGGATGAACAGACAAACAGGGCTGCGCCTAATTTCAAATTGGAAAGCATTAACGGAAAATATGTTGAACTAAATTCTTTGTTTTGCAACGGTCCAATATTATTAAGCTTCTGGGCAACATGGTGCATTCCCTGTCAGGAAGAATTAGCTGAGTACAATAAATTTTTTAATGAGTATTCTGAGAAAGGATTAACATTAATAGCAATATCAACCGATACGGAAAAATCAGTTGCAAAAGTAAAACCGTTTATCAAATCAAAAAATTATAAGTTTGAAGTACTGCTTGATACAAACAGCGAAGCGGCGCGGAAATTTTATGCACAGCAGGTACCATTCACAGTTTTGATTGACAAGAATGGAAAAATCATATACACGCATATGGGATATATGAAAGGCGACGAAATAAAAGTCAAAGATTTAATTGAAGAATTGGTAAAAAACTAAATCGTTCAACTCAATTAAATTATTTTTTGCTAATATCAAATATGAAGCAGTAATTACAACGCAGCCTGCTTAATAAAAAATGAAAAATACATTTTATTTATTTATAATTTTATTCCTTTTTAATTATTCCTGTAAACTTTTTAGCCAGACTGAAAGCGGTAGATATCTGCTTCCCGATGGGCTTAGTTTATCAAATCAACTTGAGTATTCATATAATGTTGATGATAAAACCGAAATATTTGAAAACTGGTTAACTATTGATTACAGAAAAAGTATATTCAATGCAGGAATAAGATTTGAAGTATTTCAGCCAAATGATCCCGATCCTTCAATTAACAGAGGCAAATTAAAATATGCCGATATTGCTTTTAAGTATATTGATGTTGAAATTGGTGATGTTGAGGAAGGCTTAGATATAACGGTTGGAAATTATTATAAATTGTTCGGAAGAGGGCTTGTACTTAAAAGTTACGAAGACCGTAATATTCGTATAGATAATAATTTGATCGGTGTAAAAGTTGAAGCCGTATATAAAGGATTTATACTTAATGCACTTTCCGGTTCAGCAGCAAATTCTATAAATGAACGAAAAGATATATTGCACGCATTGGATTTTGAGTATGTTGATTTAGATGTTATAAAGTTAGCTGGCACATTTGCATCCAATCAATCGGAATATGAAAACACACCAAATACAACTCTGGCATCATTCAGGATTCAGCCTTCGATATGGAACTTTGATGCTTACTTTGAATATGGTATTAAAAATAAAGAAGTAAAAATCGGTGAGGCATACTATGGAAATATTAATTTTTATTACGGATCTTTTTCTGCTGTTGGCGAATACAAGTTTTATGATAATTATGCTTTTACATCCAGCGACGGAACAATATTTTATAACACACCACCGTCACTTAGAAAAGAATACACATATCAATTATTAAATCGTCATCCTTCTCCGCTTGATCAATCAAACGAGAGTGGTTTCTCTTTTGAGTTAAACTATTCTTTATCAGAACAAACATCATTATCAGCAAATTACGGAGTAACAAAAACGCTATCAGCCGAATCCTATTATCAAAAACAAAATAGTCTTGATTTACCATCAACAACTCAATTGAAAGAAATATATTTTCAAACAACACATAGTTGGAATGAATCATTAACATCCATTTTAGCATTTGGTTATAATGAAGAACTTTCAACAGGTACAAAAAATTTTACTCCTATTCTTGAAAACAAATTTTATTTCAACGAAATAAACACAGTAAAAATAATTTTAGAGCATCAACAAACTGAAGATATTAGCACAGACGAAAAATATTATAATGATGTAATATCAATAGAGTACTTACGATCGCCCCGATACAGTGCAGCGGTAGTTACAGAAATACAAACCAAAGAACCAGAAGCAGGCAATATTGTTAGGAAAGTATGGAGTTATATTCAACTTGGATATAAGTTTGCTGAGCATACCGATTTAAGTTTGTTGGTCGGTTCGCGGCAGGCAGGTAATATATGTATAGGAGGTATTTGCAGATACGAGCCAGCATTTCAGGGCATAGAGTTAAAGATGCTAACAAGATTATGAAAAATACTATCTTTTTTTTATTCATCTTGTTTTTCAAAAAAGTTTAAACATTCTTAAAATAACTATTGACTTTAACATTATTTTTTAGGACGTTCATGCACAGATTTTATATTTTTTTTACAAGGAAAGATTATTTGAGTGATTGATACATTTTTAAACATTTCTATATTATCCTATTCCATATTTGTGTACCGCGCTTTTCCGGGTATTTGTGCAATCACTTACTATGACAAAACTATTTCACCGATTACGATTAATCAGAAAAATATAAATTTGATACTTTCTATAATTGTGATCTTGATTCAAAGGTTTAGTTTTATATCATAGATTCAATTAGTTTCTTAATAATAAAGATAGGTTTATAAGGGCAGTTTTAATTTTTGTTGATTTGAATTTTTCTTTTATATGTAATTAAAAAGAATGGAAGAATTTTATATGAAAAATCTAATTTATAAATTCTTAACAATTAGTTTCTATATTTAATAATCAATTATTTTACTAGGAGGTAAAATGAAAATACCTTACAAGACGAAACTACTATTGGCAATATGCATTTTTACTTTAATTTTTGTTGAAGGTTGCGTGGACACTAGTGTTCAGTCCATTCCAACCAGCATTGATTATTCAAGTCAAATAAAAATTGTCAATTTAGTATCCGGTGCTGGTACAGCCACCCTTACATTGAATGGTCAATCTCTGGGCACAGCGGATTTTGGGAGCGAAGTCCCTGGGTCTCAAACAGCCTTTTTAACCATTCCATCTGGTAATAAAACACTTGCTGCAACTTTTGCAACTGCAAGTAGTAAGAATTTTCAGTTTGCTGCTGCAACTGATTACAAGATCAGAATTTTCTTGGTTGGAACTGTTTCATCCAATAACTTAGTATCAAATTACCAAAGATATATTTGGCAAACACCTGAATCAGCTAATGGGAGTGCATTGTTCCCAGCAGATACTGGTCAGGTTGCATTCTTTAACGGATCTCCTGATGCTGTACTTAATAGTGTAACAATTCAGGGAGCTTCCGATACAACAGTTGAATTCGTTAGCCCTCTTGCTATGGGTGATGGTGTTACTTATACAAAACTAAAATCAGGTTCTTACACATTTGATGTATTATATAATGATTCCTTGCATGTTACATTTAATTCTACATTAAATTCAAAGGGCAGATATACAGCAGTTATATATGATGCTGCCGCCAGCATAAAAAATGCAGTTTTCATTGATGATTAATAAATATACAACGGAGGAAAAAATGTTTCCCAAAATTTACAAAATTTTACTTTTCATGCTGTTTGCCTGCTCATTTACTTTTTCGCAAACCGGAAGAATTTCCGGAAAGGTTATTGATCAGCAAACAGGAGAACCCCTCATCGGGGCTAATATTCTAATTGCGGGTACAAGCTTAGGAGCCGCATCAGATGTTAACGGGGAGTACTTGATAACCAGTATAACTGCGGGCGAATATAGTTTGCGCGCATCCTTTGTTGGTTATCAAGATGTAACAGTTAATAATCTAAAAGTTACTTCCGGCTTAACCACAAGACTTAACTTTGAACTTCAATCAACAGGATTTTCTACTAGCGAGGTTGTAATAGTTTCCCAAAGACCTTTAATTGAAAAAACTTCAACTAATGCAGTAAGAGTAATTGGTGCTGATGATTTTGAAAAACTGGGCGTGAGAAATATTAATGACATGATTTCGCTTCAGGCAGGTGTTGTCCGTCAAAACGGTGTAATATTTATTCGTGGTAGCAGACCGGATGAAACGGGTTATACTTTAGAAGGTGCTAATATAAAAGATGTTTTGAACAGAAATGGCGGTGCTCTTGTCTCGGTTACACCTGACGCAGTTCAAGAAGTTCTTGTGCAGGCTGGTGGTTATACTGCAGAATTTGGAAATGCAAATGGTGGAATTGTTTCATCAGAATTAAAAACAGGTACTAACGAATATCGCTTTTCATTAAGAGCAGAAACCGATAATTTCGGTAATTATCCTGGGGATAAATTCTTGGGGAACTACTCTTATGGTTACTCAAATTATGTTGTTACACTTAGCGGCCCTGTATTTACTGATAAACTTAAAGTATTTTTATCGGGTGAAAATTCTTTTCAACGTGAGACTCCTAGATTTTACAGTGCAAACCCAACTGCATTTTCTGATGGCGCCCTTCTAGATACCACAAAAATATACGATACTGGTTTCTATGGCGGATCAACATCTGAATACCAATATTTAACATGGGGCGCGGGAAATATTCCCGGCAATTCGAATAATAGGTATACAGTAAATGGAACAGTTGTTTTTGATAGTAATCCACTTATTTTAAGACTAGCAGGTTCATTCACCTCTTCTAGGAACCAAGGTACAAACTCGTTGGTTGATTTAGCTACTCAACAATTTAACTTATTTAATACTTCGAGGTTACCTGTAACAGATAATTCTAATCTTTTATTAAACTTAAAGGGAACTTATTTATTGGGTTCAAATTCGTTCATAGATGGAAGTATCGGATATTTTGATTCTCGAACCAAAAGATATGATCCTTTCTTTGGAGATAATTTGTTAGCTTATAGTGATAGTCTTGCAGCTTCACAGTACGGATGGAAATACAGTAATTACACTTCCAGTCCTGATCCCTACGACTTTTATGGATTTCCATTTAATAGACCCGGAACTTTATTAACTGCAGGTATTAGCAATCAGTATACAAAAAATCACAACAATTACTTTAACGGATCAATTGCTTATACAGGTCAAATTGAGGATCATGCATTTAAAGCTGGTGGTTCTTTCCAAAGATGGACTGTAAGATTATATCAGTATTTTAGTCCCAGCAACCTTTTAACCACGCTTAGAAATAATCCGGATGCAGCCAGAGATTCATTAGAATCACTTTTTGGATCTACTCTTTTCAGTGATTTGAATAATTTTGGTTATGATGTTTATGGTAATGAAACTGATGAAAAAGGACTTTTTGCTCCTAAGAATCCTGTTTTTGCTTCAGCTTATCTGACAGACCGGATAGAAGTTAATGATTTAATTATAAATGCAGGTTTGCGATTTGATTATATAGATATGGATAGTTGGAATTGGGCTAACCCCCAAATGCCCACCATTGATCGAGTTACACACTTAATTCCTGACTCTGCCCTAATTGATGGGAGTACTTTTAGCTATGTTTCCCCTAGATTAGGATTTGCTTTCCCTGTTACCGATAAAACTGTTTTCCATCTACAATATGGTCAGTTTGTTCAATCTCCTAGTCTAGATGTTGCTTACAAAGGAGTTTATGAGGCAGCACAACAAATTCAGGGTTCCAATTTGTTTGCAAATCAGGTAATAGCTTATAATCCTAGTCCAATCCGAACTACGCAATATGAAATTGGATTTTCACAGCAGTTTTCAGATTTCGCGGCTTTTGATATAACAGCATTTTATAAGGATATTAAAGGACAATTGCAGTATGCGGTAGTTCAAACCGAACCAGGCGCTTTAAGAAGTAAATACAATGTTTTTACTAATCAGGACTTTGCTACAACAAAAGGCGTTGAGTTCTCCTTAAACATTAGACGCGTTCAAAGAATTAGCGCAACTGTAAATTATACATTTTCAACAGCATCGGGAACAAACTCACTATCAGGTAGCGGAATAGGTTCTACGGAAGTTAATGGAAATGTACCAACTGTATTGATTCCATTAGATTATAATCAAACTCATAGAGGATCCATTTCATTGGATTATAGATTTGATAAGGACGATGGTGGTCCAATTCTTGAGCAGTTAGGTCTAAACATTTTAGTCAATTTCAACAGCGGTCATCCATTCACATATTCACAAACAAGTGGACTAGGGCAGAATCTAGCTTGGACAGGTGGTATTACCCCAATAGGAACTGGTGATACAAGAGGAAGAAGGCCAATCGGACCAATAAATTCATCAAACACACCTTGGGTTTACAATATAAATCTTCGTATTGATAAAACTGTGAATTTATTTGATTTTGATTTTAATTTTTATATTTATATACAAAATTTATTTAATACTAAGAATGTAACTAATGTTTATGATAAGACCGGTAATGCCTACAACGATGGATTCTTAAATTCGCAAGAAGGGCAAAATATTATTGCAGATCCAAGATATACAGAAAGATTTGCTGATTTATACCGTTCGTTGAATTATGAAAATAGAGAAGCAGCTTCTACTATTTATCAATTCGATCTATTTGGCGAGCCTAGACAAATGCGTGCTGGGGTATTGATTAATTTTTAATTTAAAGGATAATTTAATGATGCCTTATGAAAAATATAAATTTGCGGAGGTTATATTATATGAAAAAATTTAATTATTTAAGTTTAATGTTAATTGTGATATCCTTTTTTACATTACCTGATAATTCATTTGCAAATTATGAGGGAAACGTAAAGGATAAAGGAAAAAAAACTGGACTAAAGAAAACAGCTGTTAATCCATCTCAAAGCCTTATTAATATCAATAATGCTACAATGTGGGTTGCAGAAGATGGTTTTCATGATTGGATTGTTGCCTCAGGCTGGAATGGGGCTTATCCAAATGGAACTACCGTTGGAGCAATTTTTGCCGAAGGTATTGTTTGGGGAGGTCAAGTTAACGATGGTTCAACTCCAACTGTACGAGTCAATGGTAATACTTATGGTACTGGTTGCTCCCCAATAACTCGTTTATACAGAGTTAGACCAGATTATCTTACAGGTGATCTCACTTCGGATGCAGCAAGCTTTAATCAAATAGCTATTGGCGATGTTACAGATGCAAATATTCAATCATTAAGAGATCAATATGCGATAGATTGGCAAGAATGGCCTGCTAATGAAGGTGCTCCTTTCAAAGATGTTAACAACAACGGCACTTATGAATCAGGTGAAGACATACCTGGAATTCCTGGTGCTTCGCAAACTATGTTTATTATGTATAATGATAATCTATCATCTGCAAATTATGGCTCTCCGCCAATAGGTTTGGAGGTTTCAGAAACTTATTGGGCTTATGCTGCCTCTGGGCCTTTAGCAAATGTAATTTATAAAAAGGTAGACATTGTTTATGTAGGAACTTCCAATTCTGCCGCTAATTCTGTAATAGATAGTATGTATATTGTTCAATGGGCAGATCCTGATGTGGGGAGTTCCACAGATGATTTTGCTGGTTGTGATACAACTTTAAACTTTGGTTATGCATATAGTTCTGGTAGTTCAGATGCAACCTATGCTGGGGCGGGTTTTGCTCCTCCAGCAGTGGGCTATGACTTTTTACAGGGTGTTTCCCAGTATACGGGAAATCCAAGTGATAGTGCTATATTCAATCTTAAATGGCGTACAGGATATAAATATATAAACTCTAAACCTATGAGTTCTTATGTCTATTTTGCAGCAGGTGGTAACTGGTCTGATCCTGGCTTTAACTACAACGGTACACTAGAATTTTATAATTTAATGAGGGGTAAACTACCAATCCCTAGATACCCAAGTGGTGTTCCTTTTCCAGATGCTGTATCAGATGTTACTTCTGATGGTACTTTTCTGCTTGCTGGTGATCCAGTTACCGGTGTTGGGAAAATTGATGGATCTGCCGAAGGACCTGGGGACAGAAGAATTATGGTTACTAACGGACCAATAAGTATGCATTTGGGTGATACCTCTCAAGTGGTATTGGCTTTGGTTTACGGATTGGGTAGAAATAATTTAGCAAGCATTAGTGCAATGAAATTTAATGATGCATCCGCACAGTTTGCTTTTGATCAACTCTTTGAAGTACCTTTAATGCCTAAACCTGCGGTTGAATTTGCGGAACTTGAGGGAAAAATCTCAGCATATTGGAACCAAACTGAGGATATTATAAATGCTACTGAAAACACACAAAATGGTCCTTATACTTTTCAGGCTTATGCACTATATCAATTACCTTTCGGAAGCACTGATATAACAAAAGGAATAAGAATTACTACTTTTGATGTTGTCGATGAAATTAGCTTTTTATCCCAGAAGGTTTTAGATGAACAGACTGGTATAGTATATACCAGACCTCTAATTCCTTTAAATAATGTCGAAGGTGTAAAAAGAAATTTTATCTTTGAAAAAGACTATATTAACAATAAGAACCTAATTAGTGGTCAATCATATACTTTTGCTATAACAAGTATTGGGTATAATGATGATCCAGGGTTACCATCATTTATATTGGAATCTGCACCAGCAATTTTAAATGTTACTCCTCAATCTACAGAACCTGGAGTTACATTAGGTGCTAGTGTTGGAGATACATTAATGGCAACGCATATAGGTAGTGGTGATGGAATCGTATTTGCTGTTGTCCTAGATCCTGCCCAATTAACAGGACATGAGTACAAAGTTACTTTTGATGATGTTTCTGAGCCTGGAACAGTTTATTGGAATTTAATTGATGTAACTAATAATAATAGAGTTGTTTTAGCAAATCAAACAAATCAAACGGGTGATAATAATTATCCGGTTGTCGATGGTTTTCAGATAAAAGTTGTAGGTCCTCCTCCTGGTATGAAAGATTGGGATATTCCGCAAGGAACACGAAGATTTACTTGGGCTGGTGCTAATTGGGAACTTGAGGGATTTGAGGGCGCAATTGGAAAAGCATACGGTAATTGGTTCGGTAACAGTACGATTACAGATGCTGACCTTAAAACAGTTAAACTTAGCTTAGCTAAAGTTGATGTTAATGGTAATTTTGATTTAAATGATCCAAATGTTTCGTATGGATATAGATATATGAGAAGGGCGAGTGTTCCTGCTGCAGAACCTCAATTTGCCCCATTTATAGTAAATCCCGGCGATGGGTATGCATATCAGGATTTTATTCAGAGTGTTCCACTTACAGCCTGGAATATGGAAACTAATCCCCCAACACGTTTGGCTGTTGGTGTATTTGAAAACAATGTAGTTGGTGGTTTTGTGGATGGTAAATACTGGCCAGGAAGCAGTAATACTACTGATAATACTGTTTCAAGAGAATTTCTATTTGTATTTGGTACACCGTATACCACTACTCCAGATCCTAATTTACAAATAGAATGTTTAAATAATGAGCTTCCAATAATGTGGTGGGTTGCTGTTAATCGAAGAGGTGATGCTGTATTTTCACCTGGCACATCAGGTGAGGATGAGTTCCTAATTATTGCTAACCATATAAGTACAAATTCCGATGAATTTACTTTCTCAACTAATGTAGCAACTTATAATTCGGATTTAGCTAAGCAAGATGTAGAAAAGATTAATGTGTTCCCAAATCCATATTATGGCTTTCATTATAGGGAAACATCACCTGATAACAAATATGTTACTTTTAATCATTTACCGGATAATGCTGTTATTAGAATCTTTGACTTAAGTGGTGTTTTGGTAAAAACGATTAATCATGTTTCTACTAGCGGACAATTTGACACATGGAATTTGCAGAATAATGACAATTATCCTGTAGCCAGTGGTATATACATAGTTTATATTGATATGCCAGAATTAGGGACAACCAAAATACTAAAGTTAGCCGTTGTTCAGGAACAGCAGATATTAAAAGTTTATTGATATTTTATGATAAGTGCAAGTTATAATACGCTTGTACATATGATTACAATTTTTATAATTATTCGGAGGAAATTATGTTTCATATGAAAAGAGTAATATTTATACTCTTAATATTAAGCTTCTTAGGTATTGAAACATTCGGTGGTGGTCAAAATCGTGCTGGTACTTCTGGTGCCCCGGAATTAAGAATTCCTGTTGGTGCAAAATACTTAGCTATGGTTGGCTCACCGATTGCATCAATTACCGGTCTAGAATCAATATATTGGAATCCAGCTGGAGTAGATTTCAGCCTAACCGAGGCTAATGCTTTATTTTCTTATCGTTCATACATAGCGGATATGAATGTAAATTTTGCTGCTGTTAGTGGTAGATTGGGTGATTTAGGTTCTATAGCCTTATCTTTTAGATCTCTTAACATTGGTGAGATTAATGTTACGACTATGGATCAACCTGATGGTACTGGTCAAATAATTAACCCAAACTATTTTATAATTGGCTTAACTTATTCAAAAAAACTTACTGATAGAGTATCTATTGGAGCTAATTTTAATTTAATTAATGAAAGCATTGATAGAGCTGGAACAAGTGGTTTTAGTTTTGATTTTGGAGTTCAATATAAAAATCTACTTGCCGTTCAGGGTCTTGATTTAGGAGTAGTTGTTAAGAATTTGGGACCTGCAATAGAGTATGATGGTAATGGTTTATATGTTCAGGCAGAAAGTGAAGGAGAGAGAGGACCGACATACTTAAAAGTTGATGCTGCTTCAGCTGAATTACCTTCAGAAATAGCGATTGGTTTATCTTATCAGAAAAGGTTTGATGAGGAGAATGTTGTAACAATTTCTGCTGCGTTCCAAAACAATAATTATACTTATGATGATTATAAAATTGGTGCAGAATATTCGTTCAAAAGCATTTTTTATGCAAGAGCCGGATATCTTTATACTCCCCAGGCTACAGATGAAACTCCAAACATTTTCCAAAATTATTCTGTTGGTGCTGGCATAAATTTAAAGCAATTTAGCGGTATTGATTTATCCGTTGACTATTCCTATGTGCCTGTAAAGTACTTTGATGCAAATCATGTTTTTGCAATTTCTTTTGGTTTCTAATAAATATTCTCGATTTTCTATAATCCGTACCGGTCAATTCGGTACGGATTTTTTATTTTAACTTACCTTTACTTTGTAATTTCATAATCATTTTATTTTGCCGCTTGTGTAGTGCCGCATTTATTTACTTATTATAATTTGCAATTTTAATTCAGTGTTTTTAATAATTCATTAAATAATCATTATAAATGGAGATGATATGAAAAAACTTATTATTGCTGGAATTTTATTGTTTTCCAGTTTATCAAATTTTGCACAACAATCGGATATTCCGCTTATTCCAATGAAGGATTTCTTCCGTAATGCCGAGAAAAGAGGCTATCAGATTTCTCCCGATGGAGATTACCTTTCTTTTATGCAGCCTGTTAATTCTCGAATGAATGTTTTTGTTCAAAAGATTGGTGAAGAAAAAACCACACAGGTTACTTTTGCAACCGAGCGCGATATTGCAGGCTATTTCTGGAAAGGTAATAATAGAATAATTTATGTGCAGGATTCCAAAGGAGATGAAAACTTTAGATTATTTGCCGTTGATAAAGATGGAAAAAATCAAAAAGATTTAACGCCTTTTGATAAAGTTCGCGCAGGGATAACCGATGATCTTGTTGATAACCCTGATGAAATGCTAATTGAAATGAATAAAAACAACCCTCAGGTTTTTGATGTTTACCGGATAAATGTAAACACAGGTGAAATGAATGTTGTAGCACAAAATCCGGGTAACATTACGGGTTGGGTTACAGATCATAACGGAAAACTTAGGGTTGCATTAACAACAGACGGAGTTAATAACAGTATTCTGTACCGTGATAATGAGGAACAGGAATTTATACAGGTAATTACAACTTCATTCAAGGAAACTCTATCTCCGTTGTTCTTTACTTTTGACAATAAGAACCTTTATATGTCCTCAAACATTGGAAGAGATAAAGCTGCAATTGTTGAATATGATTTGAAAAACAATAAAGAAATTAAAGTACTTTATCAAAACCCTGATTACGATGTTAATGGTTTAAGTTATTCCAGAAAAAGAAAAGTAATTGAGTTTGCTAATTATATCGGCTGGAAACAAGAGTATCATTTCTTCGATAACGAAGCGAAAAATATTTTTGCAGATTTATCATCAAAGCTGCCGGGCAAACAATTAGCAATTACTGGAATAAATAAAAACGAAGATAAACTGCTGATAAGAACTTACAGCGATAAATCACTTGGCTCTTTTTATTTCTATAATGTTAACAGTAAAGACTTAAAAAAACTTGCAGATGTTAGTCCCTGGCTTAATGAAGAAAATCTCGCTAATCAAAAACCGATTACTTATAAAACAAGAGATGGCTTAACAATACACGGCTACTTAACATTGCCAAAAGGCGTTGATCCGAAAAATCTTCCTGTTGTTGTTAATCCGCACGGCGGACCCTGGGCAAGAGATAGCTGGGGTTTTAATCCCGAAGTTCAATTTCTTGCAAACAGAGGATACGCTGTTTTACAGATGAACTTTCGAGGTTCAACAGGATACGGAAGAGAATTTTGGGAGAAGAGTTTTAAGCAATGGGGCAAAACTATGCAGGATGATATTTCTGATGGAGTTAAATGGTTGATCGCTGAAGGTATTGCTGATCCAAAACGTATTGCAATTTATGGTGGTTCATACGGCGGTTATGCAACATTAGCCGGATTAACTTTTTCGCCTGAGCTTTATGCTTGCGGTGTTGATTATGTTGGCGTATCAAATTTATTTACATTCCAGAATTCAATTCCACCTTATTGGGAACCATTTAAAGCTATGCTTTATGAGATGGTTGGGCATCCGCAAAAAGATTCATTACTATTGAGAGATGCTTCTCCTGTTTTTCATGTTGATAATATTAAAGCGCCATTGTTAATTGCACAGGGAGCTAATGATCCGCGTGTAAACAAAGCAGAATCAGATCAAATGGTTGAAGCGTTAAAGAAAAAGGGAATTGATGTTCCTTATATGGTTAAAGATAATGAAGGACATGGTTTTAGAAATGAAGAAAATAGATTTGATTTTTACGGCGCAATGGAACAATTTTTCTTCAAACATCTTGGTGGAAGAGCTGCTGAATTAAAAGAGGAAAAAAATTAATTATACTGTTAACGCTAGCTAAATTAAGACGAAAATTACAGGGATTGGAATAAAACCAATCCCTATTTTTTTATAAAATTCATTGAGCCTGAATTTATGCAGTAGCGCAATCCTGTTGGTTCAGGTCCATCATCAAAAACATGACCGAGATGACCGCCGCATTTAGCGCACATAACTTCTGTCCTCACCATTCCGGCGCTTTTATCTTCTTTATAAATTATTCTGCTTTTGTCTAACGGTTGAAAATAGCTGGGCCAGCCGCATCCTGCATCAAATTTTGTATCCGATTCAAAAAGCTCTGTACCGCATCCGGCGCAAGTATAAATTCCCGTTTCAAAGTGGTCCCAGTATTTTCCTGTAAAAGCGCGTTCGGTACCTTTCTCACGGAGTATTCTAAATTCCTCTTCAGTCAATTCACTTTTCCATTGTTCATAGCTCTTAACAATTTTCTCGTCCATATTTTCTCCATTTTGTTTTATTGAATCTGGTATTGAAATCTTACTTACTTTATTCATTATTCTTGTATTGCTGCTGCTAATAAAATTCCAGAATAATACAAACGCAATTAAAAACAGAGCAACTATTGCAAGCCTAATCATATTTAAATCCTATATTATTTATCTTTACAAACAAAATTACACGATCTTTAGTTGCATTATATTCTCTTAAAAATTTACTATCAATACAAAATTAATTATTATAACATAGTTCATAAAATAATTTCAAATTACAACAGGAGTTACTATGGAATTAAAAGAAGTGATCCGTAAAAGAGCCAGTGTAAGAGTTTTTACTGATGATCCGGTTCCCGTAGAAGATTTAAAAGAAATTGTTAGAAGAGCCGGACTGGCTCCAAGTATTAACAATTCGCAGCCATGGAAATTCATTACAATTACAAATAAAGATTTGATTGAAAGGATTGGCAGCATTGTTCAGAAAAAAGTTGTTGAATATTTACCGCATAATGATGTAAAAGAAAAAATGACAGCTCATGCTAAAGTGTTAAAGTTTTCGACTTTCTTTATGGCTGCACCGGTTTTAATTGCAGTTGAAATGAGTCCATATCAAACCGTTATTGAAGAGCTTTTGGAAGGAAAAAATTTAAACAGCGAACTTGTTAACAGATTGAGAAATTTTCCTAATATTCAGTCAATTGGAGCAGCAATTGAAAATTTAATTCTTACGACATTTGATCTCGGTTACGGCGCTTGCTGGCTTTCAGGCGCTTTGATTGCAAGAAATGAAATTGAAGAATTACTCGGCATCAAATTACCAAATACGCTTGCTGCTTGCGTTGCAATAGGTAAACCGAGAGAAAATGTTTTGCAGAAAGAAAAAAAGCCATTTGATGAAATATTTAAGTTGATTGATTAGTGTTTTTAAGTGATTTTATTGTTTGTGTGTGTAAATAAGAGCAGGCTGCTACACGGCTGATTACAAAAGCTGTTGTTGCAGCTATAGCTCCAACAAATGAAAAATAATTTATACAGATCAGCATCACAACTATAATCCCGATGAACTCAATGGCTGTTCCGTATGTAATAATTTTGGTGTCTTTTGTCTTTACTAAAACGGCGCGTTGAAAACTTATCCACACTGTAAAAGCCGGAAAGAAAGACATAATCATAAGTGGAAGTACAGCAAACTCTGAAAGTTCATTCGATAAACCGGAAACATCTTTAAACCAGATTTTAGATAACGGCGTAAATGCGATCAGCATTAACGTTAATGCAACAAATGCTGCAAGTTTTATTGCAAATCTTTTAAGTGTTTTGTAATTCTCATAATCCTCTCCGATAAGAGCAATAACAACTTCCTGATATGAAAATCCAAGCGCTCTGAAAATAAAAACAAACGATGTAACAACAGGCATTATTGCAAAAGATTCTATTGACATTTTGCTTTTGCCGATAAAGAAAGTAACAAAAGGCTGCACGCCTAATGTTAATAATGAAGTTAAGGCAAGTGGATAGTAAAAAATTATTATCTCCTTCATTCTTAACACATTTTCGCTTACAATTGTTTGCGATTTTATTTTTTCAATTACTTTCGAGGTCATAAATTTACTTGCAATTGCCTCGCATATTACTGCAACTGATAAAGCGCTTGCTCCAACAACAACGCCCGGCACTTTTACAAATTTATATAATATAAATGCAGTTAATGACATTGTTACGAATCTTATAATCGTCCCGTAAGCTACATATCGGGTTAAATTATTTCTTATAAGAATGCCCTGATAAAATCTCCTAAAGCCGATTGCTGCGGGCCATGGAATTAAAATTATAAGAGCAATATGTGTTAGATGAGAAACTTCTTCGGGAAGTCCTATAAGCAATTTAGTAATAAAATAAAAAACAGGCGGAATAACAAAGAACATCATCAGTAAGGTAAGCACTAACATCAGGGTATAATTAAATTTTTTCAACTGCCGGAATGACTGATTATCCTTTACAAGTGATATAGCTGCGCTCATCATCATTATTACGGGCGCTTCAACAATCAAAGCCAGCGAAAATGCAATTCCATACGACGCAAGATTAAACATTGGTTCGTCTAATCGTGCAATTAATGCTGAAAGGAACGGACCTTCAAACGACATCATAAGCCAGGTTGATGCCAAAGGTAACCAAAACTTAAAGATTGTTTTTTGATTTATTTCGGTTTTTATGTTCACAAAATTAAGGCATAATTCATATCTAAACTTATCAATATTATTTGTAATACTTTATAAATTACTTTGTAATTTGAAATAGTATTTGAATATTTTTTTGATAAAGGATTGGAGTTTAACATGAAAAATATCATCTCATTTACTTTTGCAGTCTTAGTTGTGATAGTTTTAATTTCTTGCAATGATAAACCAAAACAGGAATTGACAGATACAATTAAATCAGGTTTAAGAGCAGATGCAAAAAATTTTATGGAATCGCTCAAATCAATTTTAGTTAGAGAAATGCAAACAAACGGAATCATATCCGCTGCGTTAGTCTGCTCCGATACAGCACAAATTCTAACCAACAATTATGGAATCACGAAAGGAATATTTATTAGACGTGTTTCGGAGAAGTACCGGAACCCAAACAACAAACCGGATGATTTTGAAATTAAAGCATTGGATTATTTTCAGCGATTAAAATTTGAAGGTAAGTTAAATGATAAAACAGAATATTCAGAAATTGTAGAAGAAAATGATGCTGAAATTGTTAGATATATGAAACCGATTATTTTGCAGGCTCCTTGTCTAAGCTGTCATGGTGATATAAATATTATCCCGCCCGATGTTAAAAAAATTCTCAATCAAAAATATCCAGATGATCAAGCAATCGGTTATCAAATAGATGAACTTCGCGGCGCAGTATCAATTAAAAAAACTTTATAAATGAAAGCAGCTAAATGATAAAAGACCACAAACTTTACTCTGTTCCTAAAATTACATCCATTCAGCAAATGGTTTTACATACAGCAAAAATGTATAAAGATAAACTAGCTATTGAAGATTTAACTGATTATCCTATTTCAAGAGCAACATACGATCAATTGCAAAACTATATAATACGTTTTGGAAAATCGCTTTATGATCTCGGATTAAAGGAACGCGATCATATTGCAGTAATTGGTGATAACCGCTTGCAGTGGGGCATAACTTACTTAACAGCTATGTGTTTTAACTTTGTTATTGTACCGATTGATAAAAACCTGAACCAGAATGAAATACTAAATATTATGCACGAGTCCGATGTTAAAGCAATTGTTTTTTCGGATACATTTGAACCGTTGATGAAAGAAAAAAAACATGTATTGCCTGCATTAAAATATTACATCAATATGGATTTGCTTGAGAATAATGACGGCATCTATTCTATGTTTGATATGATCACAAAACAAAATTCGAGTTTAGGATCTTTTCCTGTTATTAGTCCGGATGATACAGCCGAAATTATTTTTACTTCCGGTTCTCTTGGCAGAGCAAAAGGTGTAATGCTAACTCAAAAAAATCTTGCTGCAAATCTTATGGCAATGACGAGTATGATCCAGATTGTTCCCGAAGATCGCTTTCTTTCCGTTCTGCCCATTCATCATACTTATGAATGTACTTGTGGATTTTTATGTCCGTTGTATTCAGGCGGTTCCGTTCATTATGCGCGTTCACTAAAAACAGTTGTTGATGATCTTCAAAAAGTACAGGCAACTATTCTTCTTGGTGTTCCGCTTTTATATGATAAAATGTTCAAGAGGATTTATAAAGGAATTCAGGAAGACAAAGTAAAATCGAAAATTGTTCCTCCGCTTGTTAAGATTACAAACATTGCTGACTCATTGGGTTGGAAAGGTGCAAAGAAAAAAGTTTTTAAAGAATTGCATCATAAGTTTGGAGGATCAATAAGATTGTTTATCGCAGGCGGCGCTGCTCCAGATCCTAAAGTTGCTAAAGGCTTGCGTGAGTTCGGTTTTAATTTTGTGCAAGGTTATGGATTGACCGAAACCTCGCCAATTCTGGCTTTAAACAGGATTGATGCATTTAAGGATAATGCTGCGGGTCTGCCTTTGCCCGGCGTGCGTATTATTATCAATAATCCAAATGAACAAAAAGCAGGTGAGATTTATGTTAAAGGCGATAGCATTATGAAAGGTTATTACAAAAACGAAAAACTAACTGATGAGGCATTTGATAATGGTTGGTTTAAAACCGGCGATGCAGGTTTTTTTGATGAAGATGGTTTTCTGCACATAAACGGAAGAGTGAAAAATGTTATAATTTCTAAAACGGGTGAAAATGTTTATCCCGAAGAGATTGAAGATATTTTAAATAGAAGTCCTTTTATTCAAGAAAGCATGGTTTACGGAGAAGAAGATGAAAAACACTCCGAAATTATTGCAGTGCAAATTGTTACTGATGCGGAATCATTCATAGAGTATTCTGAAAAGAATAATAAAACTATTACGCCCGAACTTGTTAATGAAATCATTGACGGCGTAGTAAAAACAGTAAACAAAACGCTGCCCGTTTATAAACAAATAAGAAAGTTTTATATTCGTGATAGCGAATTTGAAAAGACGACAACACAAAAAGTTAAAAGATATTTAGTAAAACATAATTCATAAAGACCCGTAAAATTTTCTATTACAAGTATTTTCAATTAAAAACTCAAAGAGGAACTCCAATGAAGAAAATATCATTATTATTTTTAACGATTTATTTTGTAATTCTTTCGGTTGATATTTTATCGCAAAATCAGCCGCTTCCTGTTGATCAAAGCGTAACAACCGGAACATTAGAAAACGGAATAAAATATTATATACAAAAAAATCAAAAGCCGGAAAAGAGAGCAGAGCTTAGATTATTTGTTAATGCTGGCTCCGTTCTGGAAGATGATAATCAACGCGGGCTTGCACACTTTGTTGAGCACATGGCATTTAATGGAACTAAGAATTTCAAGAAAGCCGAGCTGGTTAATTATTTAGAAAGTCTTGGAATTAAATTTGGTCCTGAGTTAAACGCCTACACAAGTTTCGATCAAACTGTTTATATGCTTACAGTTCCAACAGACAGTGCTGAAATCTTAGCAAAAGGATTTTTAGTGCTTGAAGATTGGGCGCATAACCTATCATTTGATCCTGAAGAGATTGATAAAGAAAGAGGCGTTGTAATAGAAGAGTGGCGGCTTGGACGCGGAGCTCAAATGCGTATGCTTGATAAGCAATTACCTGTGTTATTCAAAGATTCTAAATATGCTGAACGACTTACTATCGGCAAAAAAGAAATTATCGAATCCGCAGATTATGAAACAATAAAAAGTTTTTATAAAGATTGGTATCGCCCCGACTTGATGGCAGTTGCCGCAGTTGGTGATTTTGATGTTAAAGTAATTGAAGGCTACATTAAAAAACACTTTAACAATATCAGTAAACCTGAAAAAATTAGAGAGAAAATCGCCTTTGAAATTCCGAATCACAATGAAACCTACTTTGCAATTGCTACGGATAAAGAATCTCCTTATTCAGTTGTTTCTATTTACTATAAGCGCATTCCAAAATCAGTAAAAAATATTGCAGACTATAAAAATGAACTTGTGCATAATGTTTTTTATGGGATTTTAAATGACAGATTGAACGAAATTACTTCCTCTCCAAATGCGCCGTTTATTTTTGCTTATGCAGGTGAATCCAGATTTGTAAAAGCCGCTGATATTAGTATGCTTGCAGCAATGGTTAAACCTGAAGAAGTAAACAATGGATTTGAATCATTGTTGCGGGAAGCTGAACGTATTAAACAGCATGGTATTACGGCAACTGAGTTTGAAAGACAAAAAACAATGGTTTTGAGAATGATGGAGAAAAGATTAGCTGAAAAAGATAAAACCGAATCCTCAACATTGATCAATGATTTTGAAAGTAATTTTATTTATGATGATCCGATAATATCGATTGAAGATGGATTTGCTCTTGCACAACAATTGCTTCCTGAAATAACTTTGGAGGAGGTAAATAAAGTCGCAGCCGAGTTACTGCGGAAAGAAAACAGGGTGGTTCTTGTAAATTTGCCGGAGAAAGAAAATCAAAAAACACCAACTGATGCAGAACTTGCGGCTTTAATCGATAAAGTAAGTTTGGAAACTATTCCTGCTTATGTGGATAAAGTTTCGGACAAGCCATTCATTGAATTTGAACCTATTGCATCTCCTGTTGTTTCATCAAAGAAAATTGAAAAGTTGGATGCTACAGAATGGAAACTTGATAACGGCGTTAAAGTAATTGTGAAACAAACCGATTTTAAGAATGATGAAATTATTTTTAGAGCATTTAGTCCCGGCGGTTCTTCGTTAGTTAAAGATGAAGATTTTATTTCTGCAAAAACTGCAACAGATCTTATTTATGAATCAGGGCTCGGTGGTTATACTAAACCGGAATTAGATAAATATCTTTCCGGGAAACTTGTAAACGTTAACCCGTACATAGATTATTATTATGAAGGTATATACGGCAGCGCAAGTCCAAAAGATGCCGAAACACTTTTTCAATTAATTTACAATTATTTTTATTCGCCGCGTATTGATTCAGCGGGTTATGCAGCTTTAAAATCTAAGATGAAAACATTTTTGGAAAATCAAAGTAACGATCCCGAATCTGCTTTCAATGATACATTAACAGTAACGCTTGCAAATTATCATTTCAGATCAAGACCAATGACAGTAGAACTGCTTAATGAAATAAATCCTGATAAAGCATTAAAAATCTTTAAAGATAGGTTTGGTGATGCGAGTGATTTCACTTTTATTTTTGTGGGCAATATTGATACAACGGTATTAAAACCGCTTGTTGAAACATATCTTGGCGGGCTTCCATCATTCAGCCGAAAAGAAAAGCCAATTGATTTAAAGTATAAAGATGTTAGTGGCGTTGTTGAAAAAGAATTACATAAAGGGATAGAACCAAAAAGTACTGTTGCAATTACTTATGTTGGTGATATGAAATGGAGCAGAAAGAATGAGCACGTAATGGAATCACTTACAAACGTGCTTGACATAAAATTAAGAGAAGCTATCCGTGAAGATAAAGGCGGCACTTATGGCGTTTATGCTTATCACGATATTTATAGAATACCTGATGCACACTACAGCATTAACTTTGGTTTTGGCTGTAACCCAGAAAGAGTAAACGAACTTGTTGAAACTTTTTACAATGTGCTTGATTCTATAAAAACCTTTGGACCGGATAAACTTGTAATGGCAAAAATTAAAGAGACACAAAAAAGGTCGAGAGAATTAAATATTAAAGTAAATGGATTTTGGAGCGGCATAATTTCCAACTATCTGGAAAATGATGAAGATCCCGTTGAAATGTTAAATTATTATCAGTGGGTTGATGAGATTACAGCAGATGAAATCCAAAAAGCAGCAAAAGAATATCTCGGAAACAATAAAGTAAAAATTGTTTTGTATCCCGAAGAGAAAAAGGATTTTTAGATAGAAACTTCTGAAAAGTATTTACTTATTTGAATATCATTATGGTGCAAGCTGGAATCTCTGATGTAATCAATAGTTTTCAGTTTGCACTGGAATGGCAAACAGAAATTTTCAAAAGTTTCTGTTTATGTCGTTTTAAAAATAGATATTACCCGCTTGATAAGAATAGTTCATCTTGTAATTATTAAAGAGATATAGCAACACAATTCTTTATTCTTCAAACAAAATGATTTATATTTGAGCAGTGTTCAAATTAAGAGGATTAATATGATCATTACATCAAAGAGAAACTTAAGCGGGAATTACAATTCACTTTACAGTGATATTACTTCTTTACTCGAATCTGCAAGAAAAAACACCGCAAAATTAATCAATACAATTTTAACTGCTACTTATTGGGAAATCGGAAGAAGGATTGTGGACTTTGAACAAGCTGGTGCAAAGCGTGCAGAATATGGCAACCAACTTCTTCAAAATCTTTCAGCCGATTTAACAAAAAAATATGGCAGAGGATTTTCTGAACGTAATTTACAATTATTTCGTCTTTTCTATTTGAACTATCGAATTCCGCAGACACTGTCTGCGAAATCAAAGAGTAAAAACATTTCCGGAATATCTTCAGCAAAATCTTTACCTTATAAGTTGTCAACCTCGCTTCCACTTCCATGGTCTCACTATGTAAGGCTTTTAACAGTTAAGGATGATGAAGCCCGCAAATTTTATGAATCTCACGCACTTAAAAGTGGTTGGTCGGTTAGGCAATTAGACAGGCAAATATCAACACAGTTTTATGAACGTACTTTATTATCTAAAAATAAGAATGCGATGACAAAAAAAAGCAGCAAAGCAAAGGTTGAAGATTTTGTTACCCCTGAAGAAGAAATTAAAGATCCTTTCATTTTAGAATTTCTCGGATTAAAAGACGAATATTCAGAGAGCGATCTTGAAGAATCATTGATACAACATCTTGAGAAATTTTTATTGGAACTTGGCGGTGATTTTGCTTTTATTGGCAGACAAAAAAGATTACGCATAGGAAATGAATGGTATCGAATTGATCTATTATTCTTTCACAGAATATTAAAATGCCTTGTGGTTATTGATCTAAAAGTTGGAAAGTTTACCCATGCCGATGCCGGACAAATGCACCTTTACCTGAATTATGCAAAAGAAAATTGGACAAACAAAAATGAAAATCCGCCAGTTGGAATAATTTTATGCGCAGAAAAAGATAATGCAGTTGCAAAGTATTCACTTGATGGGTTACCGAATAAAGTATTAGCTGCAGAATACAAATTAGCATTGCCGAATTTAGATGTACTTACAAAAGAAATTGTGAATACAAAAAAAATGCTCGAAAAGAAACAGAGAATTGATTACAAAGAATAAAATACTTATGGCTAAAGTTGTCTTATAAATTTAGTCATTTTTTGTTTTGAAAAGTATTACAGAACTGTAACATCAAAGCACAATCGACAACCTTCATTATTCATGTCAAATGATTTATATTTGAACATCAATCAACAAGAAAAAGTTTTATGAAAATTGGAATAACATGTTATCCGACTTACGGAGGCAGCGGCGTAATTGCTACTGAATTAGGAAAAGAACTTGCGTTGCGAGGTCACGAAGTTCATTTCATCAGTTATGCAATGCCTTTCCGGCTAACAAAATATATTGAGAATATTTTCTTTCACGAAGTTGAAACAAGCACATATCCACTGTTTGAATTTCCTCTTTACAGCCTATCGCTTGCAAGCAAAATGATTGAAGTAGCCGAGTTTGAAAACCTCGATTTACTTCATGTTCATTATGCAATTCCGCATGCAACTTCGGCTTATCTTGCAAAGCAAATTGTAAAAAATAAAAAATTAAAAATTACAACAACGCTGCACGGTACTGATATTACTTTGGTTGGATTGGAGCCGTCGTTCCTTCCGCTTGTAAAATTTAGTATTGAAGAAAGCGATGGAGTTACGGCAGTATCGAGATTCTTGAAAGAAAAAACGATAACAAACTATTATATCGAAAAAGAAATTAGTGTCATTCCAAATTTTGTGGATACTGAAGTATTTAAAAGAGCTTCCATCAACGATTGTGCTTTTAGAAAACATATTGCACCGAACGGCGAAAAAGTTTTGGTTCATACCTCAAACTTTAGACCTGTTAAAAGAGTATCAGATACAATTAAGATTTTTGATATTGTTCAAAAAGAAGTACCATCTAAATTACTGCTTGTTGGCGATGGACCGGATAGATCGGAATGTGAAAGATTGGTTAGGCAGCTTGATCTTGGCGAACATGTTAAATTTCTTGGTAAGCAGGATGGATTGGTTGAGATATTGAGTTCATCTGATGTGTTTTTAATTCCTTCTCAATCAGAGAGTTTTGGATTAGCCGCACTTGAAGCAATGGCTTGCGGTTTGCCCGTAGTTAGTTCGAGTGTTGGCGGTTTACCGGAATTGGTAAAGCATAATGAATGTGGTTTTATAGCCGAGATCGGCGATGTTGAACGAATGGCTAAATATACTCTGGACTTGCTGATGAATGAAAAGAAGTATGAAATATTTTCCGCCAATGCCCGTAGCAGAGCGGTTAATAAATTTGATAAATCAATTGTTGTTCCGATGTATGAGGAACATTATAAAAATATTTTGAATCAGTAAAATGAAAATATATTGCGCGGGACCGATAAAGGGAAACTCCACTTATCATAAAAATTATTCCGAAATAATTGAGATTGTTGAATCTCTCGGACATTCTGCTTTAACAGAAAAAAGCATTCAATTTGATTTTGTAACTAAATTAGACGCCTCACAGATTTACAAACGCGATATAAATTGGATTGATGAAAGCGATGTTATGATTGCCGAAGTTTCTGGTCCAAGTCTCGGTGTAGGATTTGAAATTTCTTACGGTTTATTTGTAAAAAAAATTAAAGTGCTTTCACTTTATAACAGCAGCACTGCTTCTGTATCCTCAATGATTACAGGCTGTGATCATTCAAATCTTACAATAAAAAAATATGCCGATACAAAAGAACTTCAGGAAATTATCAACTACTTCTTAAAAAATTGTAAATCCAATTGAACGAAAAAGCATTTATTAAGAAATGTGTAAGCAACATTCAGAAAAAGAGATTCAAATATTTTGTTTACAGTTCGATAAAGAGAGATGGAACTGCATATCTTCCCAATGATGCAGCGCAAGCGAAAATTCTTGTTGAAAGTTATAATAATTATTTGAATAGCCTGATGAACGAAATAAAATCAAAATTCATAAAAGAGTTTAGCGATATGAAAAACCAGCACATAGATTCAAAAGATATTTTTAAAAAACTAAATCTTATCAGGTATTAATTTGGCAACAGAAGTTTCATCAAAAATTTACGATTACTTTTCATCGCTTTATGGAAAAGAGTCCGCCGATAAGTATCTTCAATTCATAGATGAATATCCCGCTCTGTATATACGTGTTAACAATGCAAAAATATCCTGCGATGATTTATCCGAACAGCTTAATAAAAAATATGGAATCAGATGTTCATCAGTAACAAACTTTAACTCTGCATTAAAGATAGAAGAAGGCAAAGAAAGAATTGGAAAAACTTTAGAGCAAGTTTTGGGTTACTATTACATTCAATCACTTTCATCAATGATGCCGCCATTAGTGCTTAATCCAACAGGTGAAGATGTTGTTCTTGATCTATGCGGTGCGCCAGGTTCTAAATCAACACAGATTGCAGAACTGATGAACAACAACGGAACACTGCTTGTAAACGAAGTTGATAATGAAAGATTGAAATCTCTTATCTTCAATATTGAAAGAATGAGCGTAAGCAATGCTGCTGTAATTCATTCAAAGGGTGAAATGCTAAGTAAGATTTATGAAGACCGCTTTACAAAAATTTTGGTTGATGCTCCGTGTAGCGGGCTTGGAATCATACAAAAAAAAGGCGAAGTAAATAATTGGTGGTCGCTTGAACATGTTGAAAGGTTGCAGCACTTACAAACAAGATTATTGATCGCCGCAATAAAAATGGCAAAGGTTGGCGGAGAAATTGTTTACTCAACATGCACAATGTCTGTTGAAGAAAATGAGTTGGTGATTGATAAAATCTTAGAAAAGTATCCGGTTGAACTTCAGGAAATTAATTTGCCTGTTTCAACACGAAGCGGATTTACAGAGTTTGAAGGAAGACAATTAAATCCGGAATTAAAAAAAGCAATTAGAATACTTCCATGGGAAATAAATTCAGATGGATTCTTTTTAGCAAAGATGATTAAGATTGATGAAACTGAATCACCCGAAAAAGTTGCTGCACGAACAACGGACATTAAAATTGTAAGAAGTCATCAAAAAGATATTCGCGCTATTTTAGATTATGTGTCTGAGCATTTTGGTATTGAAAGAAATATTCTTGATGACTATAAATATATTATAAGAGGCACAGATATTTATTTTATAAACAAGGATTGGGATGACGATAACATCGGTTTATTTACGCGCATTGGATTAAAGTTCGGTTCGTTAGATAAAAAGGAAAGAATAAATTTTAACTCGCAAGCAGCACAAGTATTAGAAAAACATATCACAAAATTTATTTATGAACTAAAAGATGAGCACGAAGTATCAAGTTATTTAACAGGCGGAAAAATTAAGGAGCTCGAAATACCAAACGGACAGTACGTTATAAAACATAATAATTATATTCTCGGTACAGCAGTTAAAAATGATGAAGGATTAAAGAGTAGATTTCCAAAATCTAAACGCATACAGAATTTTAGTTATTAGTGCTGCACCACATAATATTAAATCTTAATTAAAAATTATAAAATAAAAACCTGTGGTTTGTTATTTATTACTAAGTGGTTAAAATATTTCCTACTTTTCCATTGACTTTTGCAAATTAAATTTATTAAACTTTGCCAGCGTTTTTACATTTTATTTGCTCTTGTATCTTTTTGTCTAAGAAATATTTTATAAACTTTTCTTAAAGAAGAAATAATTTATGCAGAACAACTTACAGCACGCAATAAATACCTTGACAACACGCCAAGTTATTACATCTTTCCGTTTCTCGTTTCTCGTTTCTCGTTTCTCGTTTCTCGTTTCTCGTTTCTCGTTTCTCGTTTCTCGTTTCTCGTTTCTCGTTTCTCGTTTCTCGTTTCTCGTTTCTCGTTTCTCGTTTCTCGTTTCTCGTTTCCCGTTTCCCGTTTTCCGTTTTCTCGCCTCTCGCTTTCATTCTACATTATAAATTCTACATTCTACATTTTCTATCGCTTCTTACCTCTTTCTTTTTTATCTTCTCCAATAAAAAAAATATCTGGAGCATAATATGAAATTACTTTTCTCATTCTTACTCTTAATCATACTCTCAGCAGCAAGCTGCAACACCACCGAACCGCCAAGCAACGCAGCATTACAACTAACTCTTGAAGACGTAAGCTGCACAGAAGCGTGGATAAGTTTAACTACAACCAACATACAACTGCCGGCAAATATTAATTTGTTAGTAAACAACAACGTAACCCAAACAATTAGCTTAAACA
>Ga0247840_10000987_pt1 | contig 57067 bp, 69 predicted proteins | sample LaCruzMarch2015__FD_192404 | JGI IMG/M metagenome (GOLD analysis project Ga0247840, IMG submission 192404) | Freshwater microbial communities from meromictic Lake La Cruz, Castile-La Mancha, Spain - LaCruzMarch2015_17m | ecosystem: Environmental > Aquatic > Freshwater > Lake | place: Spain... | reverse complement strand
TTATCGTTACAATAATTCTAGGATTCATTCGGCTCTTAAAATGTCGCCGGTTCAATTTGCACTTTTGAGCGCCCAGAGTTATACTTTAGCTAACAAGAATGGTGTCTAAAGAAAGGGGTCCAGTACAACGACGAGGAGGATTTCGAGGAGGGTAAACCCGGACACTAAGTTAGGAAACTTAGTTGTGCGGGTGAAGCCCTTGGATTTTTTAATAATCATAGATATTGATTATTTAATATTAAAAGCAGCCTTGACCGTCACCATGATATTTTTATTTATTTTGGAAGTGTCATAAGTACCATAATCAGAAATCTCTAGAGAATTTGCTGGGAGAACCTGAACCACTCCGCTCGCCGCAGATTTCAAAGCCCCAATTTTTTGACCAGTTCCTGAAACGATTTCTTCTGCCCTCTTTTTTGCATCAGCCACTGCAGCTGAGAGAAGTTCTACTCGAGTCTTTGGTAAATCCTTGTAATAATACTCCACTGGGTAAACACTGAAGATTACACCCTTGTTTATAATTGACTGTGTCGCTTGTGTTAAAACACCAATTTTTACAATATCATTGGAAACAACCTCCACTGTTTGTCTCAAGGTGTAATCCTTTTCTGTTTGAGTGCTATTTTGACTATAATCATAATTCTGCTCCATTGAAACAGTAGAAATAGTCACGTCTTTATCTTCTATCTTTTGTTCCTTCAAAAAAGCTTTGATTATTTTTAAGTCAGAAGCCATCTGGTCATAACCAAACTTCAAATCATTCAACTTTATTATTCTTAAAAAACTACCGGAAAATTTTGCATTGTCAGACACTACTTCCTTGGAAGCCGAACCAGTAACAGAAATTGAATCAGATGAAAGTCTAGAATTATAAAAAGCTAAGGAAAATATTACGGAACTTATAATAAGACACACCCCGGTCACCATCGCCCCTGACTTGAGAAAGTTTTTTGTTTCTTCTGTTTTCATTTATATTATTTAAGTTAATAAAAAAAGTTTTGTATATTATATCACTATAAAGATGCTTGGTCTATTTGATTTTTTGTATTTATAAAGGGCACAAACAATAAACCGGCGACCAACGTCCCTCCTAAATTACTTATTAGATCGAGCCAGGTATCGTTTATACTTGTCGCCATAACCAAACCCATATAATTGTGCATAACAAACTCAGCGATTTCATTTGTGACACCCATTGCTGTCACAAAAAGCACACTAAAAACAAAAAATTGAAGTTTACTAACTTTTAACTGTCCATCTCTGACAACCAAAAAACAAACCAGGAAAGCCATAAAACCACCACCGATACTATGGAGTAACCTGTTTCCCAATTCTATATTTGGAATATTTAAAACGATTACATAAATTAGTAAGCTCAAAATTGCGACTATTGAGATATAAATATAAGCTTTTTTATTTATTTTTTCTATTTCCTTTTCAAAAAATATTGGCAGAAAATAATGTAAAAAGAAATAACTAAAACAAAGGCCAAATGTTATTATAAATAAATACATAATTTTAAATTTTAATGCAGGAATTATATCGACTAACCTCAGTATTATAATAGTCGGTGACGCTCTTAAGGGCAGAAACCGCGTCATTTATTTTCTTTATGAAATAGTTATATTCTTGAACTTTTTGATAATAATAAGCTGAATCAACTCCAGAATTATTTTTGATAGTATTTAGGTTATTAAACATACTCAATGCTTCCCCTTCCATTTTTTTAATAGAAATAGTTGAATCATCAATCAAAGCTTTTAATTCCTGATTTGGTTTAGGACAGGTACCGAGAGGTAAACCAAAAATCTGCACCGCAATCACCACACTTTGACCATCAAAAATTCCTTCTTTCACTGCCACACCCAACTCCTGATACTTTCCATTTAAAATGTTTGCCCGGTGTCCTGGGCTATCCATCCAGGCAGTAACAATACTCTGTTCGTCATCAAAATTACCTCTAGCCAGGTTCTCCCCAATTAAAAGATAACTATAACCAAGATTCTTTGCCAAGTCTGAAGCTGTTTTACCATCAGGTGATTCATGTTCAAAATATTGGTTAGCAAACAAGTCATCGACACGTAGGGCAGCAATATTATTGAGAATACTGTTTGCCGTAAGAGAACTTAAGGAATTATTTCTCCTCTCGATGTTTGTATATTTTAAAATTTCTGAATCCTCGCTATCATCATTAGTTGGTTCAGTAATCGAATTCCAAGACGAAATAGAATCAATAACCGTCGTCTTTTCATTTAACTCCGGCAGATCATAATTCGGCACGGTCTTCCTCACAGTATTAAAAGATGAGGTTGCTATAGCAATAGCTTTACTTGAAGTAGTGTTGACCGAAGTATTGGTGTTTAAAATTTTTCCCAAATTCTCGGGTATTTCCAAAGATCCATAATTATTTGGGTCAGCAAAACCATCAAATATGTATTTTTTCTGCATTATTAGATAGTAGACCAAATCCGAAACCCGGCCAGATATAATGTCGACTGTTTTTTGTAAAAACCTTACTGGATGCAAATCTAGCGAAAAAGCCTTTGCTGAGATAGCCAAAGAAGAAAATAGAACAATAAATACCAAGAAAGTAAGGCTTAAATATCTTACTGATTTAATCATATTAAAATTATATCATAATTTAAAAAACTATTGTATAATTGCTAGATGAAAATGATTGTCATAATTCTTGGTTATTTGAAGTGGCATTATGGTAAGGCCTTAGTCTCCCTGACAAAAATCTGGAAGAATTTTCTTTACTTTATTTTTGAATTTTTTTCGATTAAACCTCTTTTTAAAAATTTCTTTGACCCATGGAAAAGAATGGCTGATAGTTATCCCAGCAGTTTTGATATAAAAAAATATCTCTTTACTTTAATCGCCAATTCAATCGTCCGGATTGTCGGTATGATGATGCGCGCATTTTTGATAATTATTGGACTATTTTGCTATATATTACTTATTCTGATTTACCCTCTAGCGCTAGCTATATGGATTTTGTTACCACTAATAGTACTGTGGTTGATTTTTAGTGGTATGCTGCTAATGATAAAATAGCCTTTGTCCCATAATATATTTTGAACAAGAAAAAAATTAACAATACAAACATGGAAGAAAACAAAAACAATACAATTCCACCCACTAAAATAGCAACGTTTTTAAAAAAGGATCCACTCTACCCAGCTTTAGTATTGGAAAGTTATTTTTCTGTAAAAAAGAGAAGATTTATAATCAATACGACAAAATACTTACTATTTTTAATTCCAATAGTCACCATATTAGGTATTATTTTTTCTAATTACATTATCACCGATGGAAATATACTCATAGATTTGGTTGTAAACAAACTAGTCGGATTAATGCTTGTTTTGATTGGTGTCTATCTACTAATGCAAATGTTTGAGGCATATTTCTGTTCAATCTACTACTTTGAATATGTTGGTAAGAATAACTACCCTGAAAAAGGAAAATACACCTTTTCTGCTGGGCGTATTTTGCGCCGAGTCGAGAGAGATAATCTCCTAATCGGTCTCCTAAAATCAAACTGGGTGGGAAGAAAAATCACAAAACGTCTGGGAATAAGTGAGGCTGAAGCGGATTCACTGCTTTTGAGACAATCAAAAATAACCAACCCACCAATTTTTGATACGGAAAATATTCCTTTAGTAAAAGTTTTAGATATTGCTAATTTTATTTATAAAAACCATTCAGATTTTAGAAATCTTTTAGCTAACCATGGTCTAGGACAAAAAGACTTGGAGGCAACAGTAAACTGGGTAGTCTATAATATAGAAGCCGAAGAATATAATCGCCAATGGTGGTCAAGAGAAAAACTGTCCAAAATACCTGGTTTTGCCTCTGATTGGTCATTTGGTCGTACTTATCTTCTAAGCAAGTACAGCCGAAACATCCTAGATGACACTGAGGTAAATTCCGAGGCTATTTATTTTTCCGGACGAGCGCGAGAGCTTGAACAAATTGAATCTATCCTTGCTCGATCGACGGGAGCCAATGCTCTCCTTGTGGGATTGCCAGGACAAGAAAAAATGGAGGTGGTGTGGAATCTCTGTCGAAAAATCAAAGACCGAACAGCTACTCCAAATCTTATTGGTAAAAAGCCCTTACTTTTTCTTACAGCTGCTTTTACTGCGTCGGTAGAAAATAAAGAAGATTTTGAAAACAAACTCACAACGATTTTTACCGAAGCCTTAAATTCCGGCAATGTAATTCTTATAATAGATAATCTTCCTAAATTAATTTTGCAAGCAAAGCAGTTTGATTTAAAACTATACGAAGTGATCGAACCATATTTAGCCAGCGGAGATGACCAAATAATCGCTCTGGCTGATACTGAATACTTTCATACCTTAATCGAATCCGACCAAGCCGTCATGTCGCGGTTCGAGAAAGTCATGACCAAACCTCTACTCCTAGACGAAATCGTACAAATCATTGCCAGAGAGGCCCTATCGTCAGAGAAACTTTTTGAAATTTTGTACACCTATCCTGCTGTGTTAGAAATAGCAAAAAGTGCTGAATATTATTTCCCCGACGGTGTCTCCTCAGACAAAGCCAGAGACCTTCTAACTGAGCTATCGCCCTGGGCAGTTAAAAACGGGATTGAGATTATTGGCCGAGATGAAGTCCTAGATTATATTGGTGAAAAAACTGATATCCCAGTTGCTAGTATCTCAACCGATGAAAAAGAAAAACTACTAAATCTAGAAGGTTTATTGATGAAAAGAGTTATCGCCCAAAAAGAAGCGGTCTTCTCTATTTCGAACGCTATCAGACGAAGCCGAGCTGGCATAAGAAATGAAAAACGACCGATTGGTTCCTTTCTCTTTATTGGACCAACTGGTGTTGGTAAAACAGAAACAGCCAAAGCTCTTGCTGATGTCTTTTTTGGTGATGAAAAGCTTCTAATGCGCCTGGATATGTCTGAATATCAAAATTCAGAAGCTCTGGCCCGCCTGATTGGTTCTCGTGAATCAAATAGCCAGGGAATACTCTCTAATATGCTTCGGGAGAATCCATATGGTGTCCTTTTACTTGATGAATTTGAAAAAACAAACAAAGACGTCTTGAACTTATTCCTACAAATAATAGATGAGGGATATTTTTCCGATGTTTATGGTAAAAAGGTAATGGCTAGAAATATTATGTTTATTGCCACTTCAAATGCTGGCGCGGAAAAAATATTTGATATCGTTTCGACTGGTAAAAATCTAAAAAATTACGAAGGTGAGATAATTGCCGATATCATAAAACAAGGCGTACTTAAGCCAGAACTCATAAACCGTTTTGATGCCACAGTCCTATTTCACCCCCTAACAAAAGAGAATCTATCGGAAATTGCCGAGCTTATGCTTAAAAAGGTGGCCAAAAGATTGGGAGAAAAAGGAATTGTGTTTGTTATAGATAAGGAATTGATAAATTTTGTTGTTTTGGGTGGCTACAATCCCACCTTTGGTGCTAGACCAATGAATAGACTCATTCAGGACACAATAGAACAACATATGGCAGACCTAATAATCCGCGAAGAATTAAACGCTGGCCAGACAATTAGCTTTAAGGTCATTTCTGATGTAAGCAATAAGGACAGTTTAAAACCTATTATTTCCTAAGGAAGAATACTTCCTAAAACAATAGATAGTGGTAATAAGCCACAAAAGACCTACGAGGTAACCACCAATTACATCGGTGATAAAATGTACCCCAAGATAAACACGACTAAAGCCAACTAATAGTATTACCAATACAAAAAAGGAAGACAATAAAAATCTAATCTTTTGATTGATTTCAAATCTCCAAAGACAAAAAATTAAAAAACCAAACAGAGCGATAATCAAAGCAGCATGAGCACTAGGAAAAGAAGATAGTTTTTCCACATACAAAGCAACGTCAGAACCTGGTCTAGTCCGACCAACCAAATATTTTACAACTAACGTCATAATCCCCGTCCCCAAAGTAATACTTATAAAAGGCAGGATTAATATACCTTTTTTATAAAACCAAAAAAAGATGGAGATTGTAAGAAGTAGACCGATGATTACTTGCCAGTTACCAAGCTTGGTAAACAAAAAAAAGAAACTGTCGAGAGACTCGTTTCTAAAACCAAGGACTATATTTTGAATTTTGTAATCAAAAGATATTAAACTAGTAAAAATATTCATGATTCAATTATTATCTCTGTAAGCAGTCCGATTAAAAATCAGACTGCCAAAGAAATTACTACATTACTTGAGTAGTAGACATCTTCTTTACAACAAGGATGGTGTAAAGAGCAGACAATCCTACCAAAGCATATACCAACTTCACTAACCAGGTAATCTGTAGCATGGCTACGAGATCAAGAGCTGGATTAATAGCCACCAAACCCCAATTCAAGCCACCAATGATAACTAGAACGAGAGCGGTTAAATCCAATTTATTTAGTTTTGACATGTATTTTTTTAAAATTAAAAACACGACCTTTATATTAAAATTATACCACAAAAAAGAACAGGTCAATAGCAACTAAGCAGCAAGTTCACCGTCTTCTTTTACTTCCTCTCTTATAGAATTCATACTCACTTCCTCCATACTCAGTGCCTCTCTACCGTTCTGATTGCAGTCCTCAACATATAGATTATAAATAGTTTCAAAACGTGGTGCCTCATCTGTAGGATTCGTTGAAAAAATAATTGCCTCTTTGGAACCAGCTGGTTTTGTACGATCCAATAAATCAGTAGTATAAACAAAAACAGGCTCCTTCTCAAAAGGATTTGTAAAATCAAGACTAGATTCAAAACTATCTGGACCTCGCATACAGATACTATAACAAATAATTATGAATATTTAAAGAGACAAAAATATCCACAAAAGAGTACTAGTACTTCCTTATTACTCCTTTTACAATTGCCGCCACCTCAAGCTGATTTTCAGGGTATATTGGCTTAAAATCTTTATTGGCTGGTTCAAGGAACACTTTACCTTTTTGATTCCTGTAGTATTTCATAGTCCAACCACCATCCACAAGTGCGATTACAATATCGCCATCCTTTGGCTCACCTTTCTTTTCGGCAATTACCATATCACCTTCATGGATACCAGCATCAATCATGGAGTCCCCTTTTACCTCCAAAAGATAAGAAAAATCTTTGTGTTTAATAAGATAATCATCGATGTTTATGGTATCTAAAAGACTCTCTTCAGCAACAGTCGGAAATCCTGCTTCAACTAATCCCAAAAGTGGAACTTCACCGATTAATTTGTTGGGGATCAAACGACCGCTAGAATCTTTGTCCAAAACTCCTTCATCAATAAGTTTATGAATAAGCTTGGAAACAGCATTTTTTGATTTGAAACCAACTAGCTTCATAATCTCGGTATAGACCGGCATTCTTTTATTGGCTTTATAAAAAGATATTATTTTGTCTTTATAATTATTAAACATTTTTTTGTTTTCTGTCATCCTCGATTATGCGGGGATCCAGTCCTAATTTTCTAGATTCCCGTATTCACGGGAATGACAAAGTCATTATAGCAGAAATGTAGCCATTATGTTTACTGAGCGCTGAAACCAATTTGAATGAAATTTTGACACTCGGTGTAAATCTACCAATCGGTATAACAAGAAGCGATGCCTGAGGGCCTCTCTCTTATATGACAATCCCTTTATTATTTTCAAATCAATAATATCATTGATCTTCTTCAACTCGGCCTGAATATTCTTCTCTAAAATAAATTTGCTCATATACTTGCCCGATTAAATTTTTATCCGATAAAAATTTTTGCGGGTTTAATTAATTTAATAAATAATAATGTTCGACGTTATGTATATAGTATAGGTGAACGTTCGTTCACCGTCAAGAAAATACCTGTGGATAACTTATTTCCAATATAGAATTACTTGCTTGTAAATAGTTGCCTAATATAAGCTTATAATATATGATTCAAAACATGCTCGAAATTATCCTCTCATCGTTTATTATCATGTTTTCATCACTTATTGGTGTCATTTCCGTCTGGAAACACATAGGCGACACTATTGAGAGAAACTTGCATTTCCTTGTTAGTTTTTCTGCTGGTGTTTTCCTTTTTGTGACCTACGAACTAAGTCAAGAGACTATAGAACACGCCTCATCCGTCCAAACTGGTTTACTCTGGATTCTACTAGGTATGTTTGGTATTTGGTTTATTTTCAAACTTCTTCCGACTTTTCATCATCATCACGATAGTGAGCAGGAAGTGCACATCCACTCCCCCATTGATGCCAGAAAAATAATCTTGAGTGATGGTCTACACAATATTGGTGACGGTATTTTGATTACCGCCTCATTTTTGGTGAGTTCCACTTTGGGCTGGGTAGCAACCTTGAGTATCTTTATTCATGAAATAATTCAAGAAATTTCAGAATTCTTTGTGTTAAAAAGTGCTGGTTATTCTACTAAAAAATCATTGTTAATCAATTTTTTAACTTCTGGTTCTATACTTATTGGCTCAATCGGCGGCTTCTTTCTTTTGGAAAGTTTTGAGATGATTGAGGTACCACTTTTAGGCATAGCTTCTGGTTCCTTTCTAATGGTGGTTATACAAGATTTAATCCCTCATTCTATAAAAAACTCAACAACAAAAATGCATGTTATAAAACATCTAACCTGGTTTTTGATTGGTCTTTTACTTATGATTACCCTCAGTACTGTTTCAGGGCATTAAAATTAAATCTGATCTGAATACAAATAAGATTCTTCTATTTCATTTAATACCTGTGCTGGCATCGCCTCTAGTGGAATATTTTTACTTTGAATAGATTTAACTATTTCTTTTTTTGACTCTCCAAAAGCAAAGGTATAAGCGATATTTATATTCCTAATTGTTTTTAAAGTCAAAGTAACTCTTTTAAATTTTCCTCCGTCATAAAAACAAGAGGTTCCCTGATCTTTAACACCAATAGTGTTTGGTAGCACCCCTGCCGTATGCCCGTCAGCGCCAAGACCAAACTGGCCGATGATTACATCAGCCTCAGCCGTCAGATCTCGATATTTTTTACCAAACTCTATTACTGTTTCCTTTGGCTCCATTCCGCATAAAATTGGCACGGCATACACACTACTCATATCAAAACCACCCAAAAGTAATTGCTGCCAATTTGAATCCTTATGTCCGACTGGGCCAAAGCGCTCATCAGTCAAGGTTACCGCTAGATTATCTTTAAGACTAGATTGCTTCGCTCCGCTCGCAATGACGGAAGAAAAATCTTTTTTTAAAATATTCAAAGCCTCCACAGCAATCGAAATATTTGACCCACCGGACAAAAGCCACAAAACTTTTTTATCTTGTTTTAAATATTCCCCTATCTTATCCGCCAATATTTTCCCGGTCTCACTCTGATTTTTAATATTTATAAATTTCATCCACTCATTTTAGCATAAAAAAGAGCGCACCATTTCTGATGCGCCCAAGTAACCATAAAGAACTCCTTTTTTATAGAGAGGAAAAAACCATCTTACCAATTTCCGAAGTTCCAAGAACAATATCCCCACCTGCCTCTACGGCTGCCCTGGAAGATCGGTAAGCATTAGACATATCTCCAGTCCTATAACCCAACTTAAGCACTTTCTTTACTGCTTCCTCAATGACTTTTGCACCATTGATAGCGCCTAGATGCCGAAGCATCATTGCGCCAGTGAGAATACGTCCAATTGGATTGGCTTTGTCCAAACCCGCGAGTGTCGGAGCAGTCCCCGCACCGCTTTCAAACATCGCGGCTCCAGTGTCCGGGTTGATAGCGCTACTGCACATCATACCCATACTACCGAGAGCAGCCGCTGCCCCATCGGAGAGAATATCTCCGTGCTCATTTCCACAAGCTATGACGCCGTGAAGTTTCGCTGGGGTGAAGAGCAGTGCATTCGCTGAGTCCACCAACTGATGCGTAAGCGTCACATCAGAAAATTCTTCTTTTCCAATTTTTGTGACAATCTTCCGCCAGAAATCATACCGGGCCATCACATTTGCTTTGTCAATAGAGATAAGGGGAAGCCCCGCACTCTTTGCATAAGCAAACGCCGCCCGAATATATTTCTCAATAGTCTCACGTCGATAGTACGCCATATCAGTGACTATTCCTTCGTCACCCGTTATGTTTTTCTTCAACTCCAAGCCAATTTTGGCCTGAGAATGAGTTGATAGATAACGCATCAGATCCTCATTACCGAAGTAACTATCTTCGAGCAAGAACCTAATCCAAACCTGTATGATCCCTTCTTCAGGAATCATTTCTGGTTTGACATTCGCCAGATGCGCCAGCTCTTTGTAATAAACCATGGGACGGAAGTTTAACAACAACCCCATTTTTTTACGTAAAGCTAACAAACACCTAGCTTCCGGCTTCATGCCTGGAAATTCCTTGCCGATAGTATTGTCATACTCCGGATCACCAACACCACCAAAAAAGATCGTGCCGATTTCAATCGCTCTCTTAAATGACTCCTCTGGAAGGGTATCGCCATACTTTTTGTAGGCATTCCACCCCATTGGAGTCTCTTCAAAAACAATCTCCATCTCGTCTTCTTTCGCCGCTTCGATAGCAATCTCGCAAGCGACTTTCATCATCTCTGGACCAGAGCCATCTCCAGTTACCAGAGCCACAACTTTTTTATTCATCTGAAACTACCTCCCTTTTTTGATGTGAAGCCTCGGGTTGATTCCTATCAACCCGAGGCAATCGTTTCTTTCTTAATCCAACTTTCCTTCTGACTGCAATTCAGCCGCCATCTTGACCATAACGCCAATCAGTCCGCCGCTTCGAATGAGATTTTTCTGATGATCTGTGAGTTTAAATTCACATTCACTATCCAAACCCCACCCGACCGTTCCTCTCGACCAATCAACTTCAATGGATCTCGATTCCTGCTTTGAAATGGAGTCCATTATTTCTTCGATTGTTTCTTTTGCCAATGTAATGCAAAGTAATCCATTCGCAAACATTCCGTTTTCAAAGATACGAGCAAAACTCGGCGCTATGACGCACCGAATACCCGCACCTTCTAGCGCCCAAGGCGCATGTTCACGAGATGAACCACAGCCGAAGTTTTCTTGAGCTATCAATATTCGAGACTGCCAAAGCTTTTGTCGATGCTCCGATGAAATCGGAGAATCTTCAAGGCAATGTTGCCCAAATACTTTTTTATCCACTTCATTCAAGTATTTAGCTGGAATGATTTGGTCTGTGTCCACATTCGCCAACGGCAAGTAAAAAACTTCACCTGAGAAGTCCTGATACTTAGCGTCTTTAAACAAAGGCACGAGCTCACGATAATCAATCTTCTCCAGCAAGGCCTCCTGCCAATCCCCAGCTGAAGAAGAATCCCTCGACATTGAGTCAGACAGAATTTTTGCAATGCTAGTGCAAAGACTGACCGGTGCTTCCGACACCATTCCATTGATCGCGGTCATTGCCGCTGTCGCTGGTGATGCCAAATGTACCATACCGCCCTTACCCATTCGTCCGTGAAAATTGCGATTCGTTGTCGAAACGCAAACTTCTCCCGGAGCAACTACGCCGCAACTCATACCGAGACAAGCCCCACAAGTCGGACCACTGACAAAACATCCAGCTTTAATGAATGTTTCAATGCTTCCATCTTCGAGGGCGAGCTTATAGATGTGCTGAGTAGCTGGAACAACAACACAACGAACATCGTGCGCCACTTTGGCACTGGTTAAACGGAAAACTTCAGCGGCTATCCGCAAATCTTCCGGCCGTCCGTTTGTACACGAACCAATATAAACCTGGTTCACTGTTTTTCCAGCCAATTCACTCACCTTGACCACGTCGCCAGGCGAATAATTATTTGTAATCACTGGAACCATTTCTGAAACGTCAATTTCGATCACCTGATCATAAACGGCGTCCTCATCACTGTTCCAACATTGCCACCGATCAAGCTCTCCTTTTAAATGGAGGTAATCGATTGTTTTCTTGTCCACTGGCATCATGCCCGATGTCGCTCCCGCTTCTACCGCCATGTTGGTCATTGACATTCTGGCTTCCATGCTCAACGCATTGATAACCGTTCCGCCAAATTCCAGAATAGCATTCGTAGCACCCTTCACTCCGATTTTATGAATCAAAGTGAGAATGAGATCTTTCGAGTAAACATTTGCCGGCAGCGAGCCGACAAAATTTACCCGAATGACTTTCTGTGGCGGACAAACCCAGAGCCCGGTAATAATACCGCACTCCAGTTCAGTCGTGCCAACACCAGCCGCCAAAGCGCAAAATGCACCATGCGTACAAGTGTGACTGTCGCCCATTATCCCGACATGGCCTGGATGTATCCAGCCCTTTTCCGGAATAATTGCATGACAAACGCCGTTACGCCCAACATCGAGAAATTCGATACCGTGCTCCCGACTCCAATTACGAACAATTTGTCCTTGAACAGCCGAAGCGGTATCTTTGGCTGGGTTCACATGATCGATCATAGTTTTTATCTTATTGGGATTAAAGACCACATCGCATTTGCGCTCCCGAGCATCGAGGATAGCATTTGGTGTCGTTATTTCATGACCCCAAACATAGTCCAACTTAAGGACCTTACTACCATCGGATAAAGTTTTGACACTGTGTGTATCTACAATTTTCTGATACGCTGTTCTTCCACTCATTTTTCTTTCTCCTCTATGTAGGCTTTTTCAGCCATTTTCAAACACCAACTAAAAAATCCAGGTACCAAACCTAGATATATCTATTTATTACATTACATAATTTTTACTATTCAGTCAAACAAATCCAAAGCTAGTTTTTAGTATAATTTTCCTCTTTCGTATGCCAATTTATTTCAAATGAAACAGAATATTTATTTGGAATTTTCCATTTAGAAAATCTAAAACATAAAAACTGAAATTTGTTTTCAGAAATTTTTCCAAACCCAAATCTATTCAATGTCAATTCTATATCTATTACCATATACCTATATATTAGTACTTTATCTAAAAAAATCAAACAAAAAACTCGACTATTATGTCGAGTTTTTTGTAAAATTTTATAATTTATTTTTTACCCTTCTTTCCTTTCTTAGCGGCCTTAGCGGCAAGCATCGCGTGCTTAATAGCTAATCGCTTCTTGGTTTTTTTAGAACGAGAAGTTTTGTTTTTTATATCTTGTGCTGCTCTTTTTGCCATTTGTTTAAAATCTTAAAACTAATAATTGACCTATTATACACGAGTAATTATTTTTTGGAAGCTTTTTTAACCGCTTTCTTTACTTTAGGAGCGAGTACAGTTTTTTCGACTGGAGCAACCTTTACAACTTCCTTTGCCTTTTCAGGAGCCGGAGAAACTACAGGTTTATTAGTAGTATTTCCGCCGAGTATTTTAACGAGATTATCCATCTTGCTATTCATACTTTCCAAAAGCTTCTTTATTTCCGCACCACTAACTTTATTTATATCATTACCAAAATCAGTTCTTGGTGGAGTCTTATAATCTCCGCCACCAAAACTCTTACGAGGAAATCTATCTCCGCCTCGATCGTTTCCTCCTTCTCTTTTACCACCAAAACAGGCAGTACAATAAACTGGCTTACCAGCTGTTGGTCTAAATGGGACTTCGCAAGGCTTCTTGCATTCATCACAAATAACCTTGGTCATAGTCACTGGTCCGCGATCGCCACCACGAAAACCGCCTCTATCACCACCAAAGCTTGGTCGTCCTCCGCGAGAACCGCCACCAAAACCTCCTCTGCCACCACCGAATCCACCACGTCCACCTTGTCTAAAATCTCCCATATATATTTATTATTTAGTTATCCCTAAAATCTTATATCGATAAGATTTGTACGGGCCCGTTATTAAAATCTAAGACACACATTATGCACTATTTTCACAAAAAAAGCAAGCCCTTAAAAATTAATCGCTGGAATAGCTAGATATTCAGGTTTCAAAACTGCTGAATATTTTTACGACTACCAATACCAATAATGACAAGCGACAATAAAATTATCAACATAAAGACAAAGATAATCACATAGAGATTATTTCCACTTAAAATTCCCGGCTTGATATCGTCAGTCACAACCTGAACTGGTGGCAACGACTCCAACACTGCCGCACTGGCTGTCTTGGTAAAAGTGAAACCGGAACTCTTCGCCAAAATTTTACCGGTATTGTTTACTGTCGCGGTATATATTTTGTGCTGACCATCATCTAATTCTTGATCCAGAGTATAATTCCACTCACCCAAAGCATTGGTTCTAACCGTAACAATAATTGGTGTGCTATAAATATAAATAGTGACAAAGCTATTTGGCAGTGCTCTTCCGGTAAACATTACTTTTTTATCGGGAGTCAATTCTACTTTCTCAAGTTTATAGCCACTCACCTCCTTAGCCAAAGAAGTATTTGGTTCTTCTGGTTTTACCTTTACCAAGTCAGTCTCCTTTGGACTATAACCCAAAAGAATTTTTCCCGCGGCATTAATTTTTTTATCACCAATTACAACAACCGGTGTTGTTTTGACGGGATCAATATTGTAAACATAAACCGAATCATAGTCGGAGACACCATCATTGTTGCTATCTTTATAAAGTAAATCTCCGCCTTGTTTTTTAAAGGCTTCGACTTGTTCATCCAGGGCAACGGCTTTTTGTATTGCCTCAAAAGTATTAACTGTTGTTTGTATAGTATTTACTACCTCGTTTGGAGGCAAAACAACCGCCGAAGTAGTCGCTTCTTTAATTGTTTTTATTACGGTTGGAATAGTTGTTTTTATCACATTTGTTGTTGTCGCAAAATCCGAGGTAGTGATTGTCGTAGGGACTTGAACCACAGGAACAATCACCGTTGAAGTTGTCGTTGGGTTAATAACTGGAAGTTTGATTTCTGTTATTTCTTCGTCCACAACACTGGTGGTTGCGATTATAGGTGAGATAATTTTTGGGTCAGTTATAACCGGCTTTAATCTAACCATAATGGTCGTTTGCCCGGTTTGCGTAATATTGTTTATCACTCTGGTTATTATATGAAAAACGCCTGCCATGTTTGGAGCGGTATATACCCCACTATCATCTATACTTCCCCCGCCCTCTTCAGCCACTGTCCAAGAGACATCCTCCAAAATTCTTCCATTGTTCATTGTTTTAAAAGTAATTGTGTCGCCCACATATATAGTAGGATTTTGAGGTTCAATTTCTACAACTGACAGTGTTGTATCTTGTACAGTTGAAGTCGAATAGATTTTTGTTGTTTCGTCAGTCGGAATAATAGTATTTTGAACAGGAGTAACTGTAGTATCAGTAGTAGGAGGTAAAACAATTGGGCTATTAATTGTTGGTCCAACATAAGTATTTACAGTCGGTAAAACAGTGGTAGTCTCAGTTGGAGTATAAATTTTTGTTGAGTCAGGAACTATTATAGTATCCTGAGCTAAAATAGCCTCACCAACAATTAAAATATAAATCAATCCAAAACAGAAAAACAAACTTAAAAATACTTTTTTCATAATAAAAAATTAGCTAATAAATTTTAGTTTACGACTGGGAAAGAAACAATAAAATGAGAGCCGACGCCCTTGATCGATTCCACAGAAATACTTCCGTTCATTTCTTTTACCAACTGAGCGGTAATCCACAAACCCAATCCCGTACCACGGATATCTTCTGTTTCTTTTGTCCTGATACGATAAAATTTTTCAAATAATCTTTCTTTTTCTTCAGCACTCATACCAATACCAGTATCGCTAACCCTCACATACAAGCGATTATTTTCTGCATATAACCTAACCTTCACCTCCCCGCTTTTGGTGTATTTTACGGCATTACCTATAAAATTTACAAAAACCTGCTTTAAACGACTTGTATCGGCCAAAATAATTTGCTCAGTTTTAATATCACTTTTATCAAAAGAAATAACCAAGCCCTTCTCCTTGGCTGGTAAAATAAAAGATTCCACCAAGTTTGTAAGCATTTCACTCGGATTCATTTTTTCCATTTTAAATGACATTCTTCCTTGTTGAATTCTGGAAACATCTAAAATATCCGCCACCAAACCATCGAGGTCTTTGGCTGATATGTCTATCTTTTGAGCAAAATCTTTTGTTTCGGGTAATAGCTCCTTTGCTTCACGGATAAACTCGGCATAACCACGAATCGTTGCTAGTGGGGTTCGAAGCTCATGAGAAGCCATGGCGATGAAGTCGTCCTTTAACTGATCTACTTCTTTTAGTTTTTTATATAATTCCATGTAATCAATAATCTTTGAGTGTCGGAAAAATAGAAGCATAATCAAAACAATGATGAATGAGAGCAAAATCAGACTGTTGTTGATATTGGCGTTTATCGCCTGATCAGCTTGAGATAAAGTCTGTGTTGTCATTACCACTCCCAAAATATTTCCAAATTCATCTTTTATTGCCCGAGTAGTTTGAAATAGACGTTCACTATTGTCCTCCAATTGAATAGTCAATGAATGATTAGAATCGCCGCTAGCCAACATATATAAAAAATCAGCTTGGAGGTCAACCTTACCAATCTGACTTGGTATATTCGAAGCTAAAATCACATACTGATAGTTTGGAGTGGTAGTATCTACTTCCAAATTAGGATTTTTTACAACGACACGAAAATTTTTAATCGTCTCATTGGCGCCCACAATTTCAATAATTTTTTTATTTAAATATTCAGGATCATCCATCCGATCACCAGCAAAAGAAACAAAAGAATCTTGAATTGAGCCCACACGAATATTTATAAGCCTCTCACCAGCGTCATTGGCAATCGTCACAAATCGCTCGGCCATAAAGATAAACGATCCCACGATTAAAATAGCCACTAAAATAGTATAAAATAATTGCGGATTATTTCTGATTTTATTTATACCCTTTTTGAGATTTAAAAAAATATAGTTAAGCATAAGTGCTATACACTTAGATTATAACAAATTAAATTAACAAAGCCAAAACAAAAAGATCCACCTAAGTGGATCTTTTTGTTTAACTTAGCCTAATCGTATTTATTTAACACCAAGCTCTGTCCTTAAAGTAGTCTTGAGTGACTCCATGGTTGTTTTAAAAGCATTATGTGATTCCTCAAAAGCCGCTTTTCTGGTAGCCTCGAGGGTTTTTGCTGAATCCCCCATTTTACCATAACCCTGAACAGCAGCTTTGAAAATATCTCCGGCACTCTTTATTTCTGCTTGGAGAGTAGTTCTAACTGTGGCACTATCCACGCCAGCTCCACAGTCAGTCTTAGCCTTTGCGATAGCAATATCAACAGCCGTTTTTCGAGCGGTTATTGCGGCATCAATACCGGCCTTTCTATCAGCAATTACTTTATCAGCTTCCGTTCGAAAAGTATTTCGAGCGGCATCTACAGCTGCTTGTCTAACGGCAATTGCACTTTTAACTGCGGTTACAAACTCAGTAATAGCTGCCTTCTGTTCGGTAGTAGTTGCTTTTGCTAAAATAGCATTGAAACGGGCATCTTGTTTGGTTAATGCCTCAGCTCTAAGATCAGATACTTTTTGATCCTTTTCTGCTCTTTTCGCTAGCATTTCTGCTTCACGAGTAGCCATCTTGGAATTTCTCTCTGTCTTCATAGAAGCCATTTTACCTTCAGAATTTGCTAAAAATTTATCCATGTTTTGACAAAACATCGCTCCATCTGCTGCAGCTCTTACTTTTGGAGTTCCAGTTGCGGCTGCAAAAATAGCCTGTGGTACGATTATACTCATCAAGACGAGAGTTCCGATAATTTGTTTATTATATTTCATATGTACTTGCACCAATTAAACTTGCTGATAAATCACTATCATCGACTGTTGGTTCAGTAAAAGCGGCATCAATCGCTTCCAAATCCGCCACCAAAGAATCAACATCTAAAATCTCGCCAGCTACCTCTACTTTAACTTGAGATACCTTGTTAGTCTTAACTGAAGTTGGTCCAGTGATATCGTTTGTTTTTGTCATAAAAACAACAAATAAAACCAAAGCTGAAATCAAAGCACCGCCAGTTAATATTTTAATATATTTGTTCATATTGTTAATTAAATTTGTTAAATTATTTTCAGTGGAGTTACGACCATCGCTCGCCACTTGCTTATAATTACGAATCACCTGATTGTTTGTGACAAAACTGTCATCAATTTTATCAAGGATTCGTGTTAATAATTTTTTCTCAGGAAATACCTGTTTTGTAATTTTTTTACCCGCAGCAAAAAAGGACTCCTCGACCTGAGAGATTTCTTGGTTATTTTTTTCTTTCTTTATATTATTCATAACTTTAGAAAAAATCCTTTTTGTTGATAAACTGTCTTAATGATTTTAAACCTCTTGATTGTAATTGTCTAACCGCTTCCTCACTTTTCCCAATTATTTGACCTATTTCTTTGTTTGAATAATCATCTATAAATTTTAGGATAAGAACATCTGCTTCATTTTCCGAAATCTTTTGTAAAGCATCCTTTAATATTTTAATGTCCTCTAATAAAATCGTCTGTTTTTCTGGGTTACCCTCTTCAATTAATTTATTTTCTGCGTCTTCCTCAGCAATCGTTGGTATTTTTTTCTTGCGATAATTATCAATCAATAAATTTCGAGCGATGGTATAAAAATAAGTTAAAAGTGATTTATCTGAAATTACAATTCTATCAAGAGAAGAGAAAACTTTTATAAAAACGTCTTGAGTCAAATCATCAGCCAAGGCTTTATCACCAATTCGGAAATAAATATAACGGTAAATCGGAGTTAAATATTCGTTATAAATAAGCCCAAACGCCTCATTGTCTCCGGCCTTAGCTCTAGTAATTAATTGTTTAATTTCCACCTCTGTCATGATTAACGGAAATTATAGCATATTGTGACATTTACTTGTATAAATAGACGGGGCGATCCTCTCTATTTATTCTTTGTATGCGATTCAAGCCATTCTTCTATTTCATTTAAAAAAAGATCTTTTCCTTCAGAACCGTTACTTCTGGCTACTCTGGCTGCAAGTTCAACTAAATAATCCTCAATTACTTTTTTGTCACCTTGCAATAAATAATCATTTATAGAAAGAAATACCATCATACTGGCAGTGGCTGTGCGCTTATTGCCATTTTTAAAAGGATGATTTTTTATCAACCCATAATAAAGTATTGTTGCTTTCTTATAAATAGTCGGGTAAAGTTCTTTTTCGCCAAAAGTTTGTTTAGGATTATTCAATGCCGATTCTAGAAGTGATCTGTCATGTTCAGAAAAAGCTGTCATCGGTTCTATAGGTGAGTCAAATAGTGTCACAGCAATAGGGTGACACATCTTTGACATCAGATCTATATCAATATAGTTAACTGCCTTAAACTCGGTCATATTTGGCTAGGCGTTCAAAAACACCAGGATAATCCTTTACAACCTGTCTAGCGCTTTGGACAATCTTCTTCTCCAACTCCTCTTTCGATAATTGTGGTGGTGATTGTTTTTTCCCAAAAACATCATTAAGCTTTTTTAGTATCTTTTTCATCATTTAACTATTCTACACTAATATACGTTTGGACTCAATACACCTATTGATAAATATTAAAACCCGTTCCAATATGCACCATGGTGCATATTGGAACGGGTTGTTTGTTCAGCCTTGAGCTTGCGCTACAAGTGCCTGAAGCAGTCATAAGACAGTCTACAACCTTCAGCTGACTTTCGCTGTAGCCGTTTTTAACCGAACAGCCAACTTGAATAATTCGCCGCTATTGGTCAAATCGATACCGCACGTACTTAAGCTCTGAACGCCAGCAGCTTTGCACGTTTTGATGAAATACTCTTTTGCCTTGGCATCGAATATTTTCAACAACTCTGCTTTTCGTTCTGCTGTCAGCACGGTTTTTGTCGCCATTGTATTATCCTTCCTTTTGTTTTGATGTAGAAATTGAACGGCGAATCGCCTCGATTATGAAAGGCTCGGCTGGAGCCAAGACATAATTATACAAAGCCCACCACTCTTCATCGGTCATTGGCTTACCACTACGAGTGTGATAAACGAGATATCCATGCGGATTTTTCGGCGCCGCAAAAGTATGATTAGCTTTCGACATTTCTGTCTCCTTTTTTAGAAAATAAAATCACTTGACTAAAGACTGAGTTTTGATTTTTCTTGCCCGATTTTCTGCCTGAATCTCTTCGACCGTTTCTTTAAGAGCCGGCCCAAGAACCAAGTCATAAAGAGCGATCAAGTGCTTATCTGGCATAGGATGACCACTGTGCGTATGGTACACCTTGAACCCATACTTGTTAGGCGGTGCAACAAAAGTGCATTTAGCCTGTGACATTTTTATCTCCTTTTTGATTTAGTAAGAACAACCCTCTAATGAAATAGTAGCTTATCAGGAATATTTAATCAATAAAAAAACTTTATACGAGAATCAGACTATTTCCTTTTTGCAATTATCTTCTTAAATTCTGATGCTGTAATGAATGTTCTATTGTCCACCACTCTATCCATAAATCCTATGCCATTGAGGTGATCAATTTCGTGCTGAAAAATCCGCGCCAAGAAATCTGTAGAATTTTTAATAATCTTTTTACCTTTTTCATTATAATACTCCACAGTGACAGACTTGGATCTTGGCACCCTGGCAAATATTCCTTTTATACTAGTGCAGCCTTCCCAACCATCCACGATCTTTTTAGAATAGTTGATTATTTTCGGATTTGCCACGATGATAGGTCCGTACGGCTTCTGATTTGGCCTTGTAGGAGTAGAGCGAATTTCCATGACAACCAATTGCCATGATTTTCCTATTTGCGGTGCTGCCAAACCGACACCGTTGTTTTTCCGCATGGTAAAAATCATATTTTCTATCAAGTTTTTCCCCTGGACCGTCTTAAGAAATTTCAAGGAAACCTTTTTCGCCTTTTTCCTCAAAAATGGATTACCGAATTCAATATTTTTCAATAATTTCATAATTTAACTATTATATTAACCAATCAAAAGTCTTTTTAAACAAAAAATCCTCATCCTTCCAATCATCAAAATTATGATTTGCGGTTTTAATATTTACAAGTTTTTTGGGCTCATTTGCAGCCTTAAAATATTTTATACCATGCTTTACTGCCCCTTTGCCGGCTGTGATAAATAATACTGGTATGTTAATTTTATTAATTAAACTGCCGCAATCAAGAAAGTGCTTTAGTTCCTGTATATAATTTTTACCAATAATAGTCTCTATCCTCCAGTCTAAAATATAAGCATCGAGCGCCTTATTATATTTAATATTTCCCTTACTATCCTTGTCTGGTTCTACATAAGAGGCGTCCCAGAAAATGAAACCGTCCGCCAAGTATTGATCAACAAATAATAACGATGTTCCTCCATAGCTATGACCAACTACATATATTTTCTTGTATTTATCTCTAAAAAATTTTAAAACATCGGTGATATCTCTTCCATGCTGACTTATTTTTGTATCACTGAAATTTCTTGCTTTCTTTTGCGTGGAATATAAATCAAAACGAAAAGTGTCAAAACCTTTCTCACTGAAAAATCTCGCCCCATTAAAAAGCATGTGATAGTTACGATGCCCGGTAAATCCATGAACAAAAATAATCAGTTTGTCTGACTTTTTTTTCGCCACAGCCAAAGTCCCGTAAATCAACTTGCCATCATTTGCTTTTATTTTCAATTCTTTTTGCATAAAAAATTTAATTTTCAAATTCTATATTCTCCAAAGGATAAACATCCAAAGCGACTTCTTCATATGGGTGGACTTTTTTAATTGCTTTGATCACATCGGGCATCTTCTCTCTAGGACAAACAGTTTCAATCCTCTCTTCGATAACTTCTTCAGGCTTCCCCACGCTTCCGATATGCGGATTGGCGCCCTGCTCCGGCTTAAATCGGCCGATACCTTTGGAACTAAAAGTACAGAAACTATAGTTCCCAATTATTCCGGCCCCTGCTTTCCCCATCGCTTCCCTGACTATGTCAGTATGACTCTCCGGAACAAACACGACAATTTTTACGTTTTTTGAGTTCATATAAATATATATCAGATTAAATAATTTTACTCAGGTCGCCGCTGATAACTACTGGTTTGAAACCACTTATCTCGTCCCTTAACATCCCTTCCGGTATATCATTATATAAAAATATCTTTTTACCAAACCTGAAAGTTGTATTTTGAAATTTCTGATGTCATATAGCTTATGAACAACATGATATCAAACGGCAACCGGATTAGCCAATATTTAAAGAGTTCAAGAAAATTTGGATAAAAGAAAACTGCTTCATTATTTAGACAAAGAAATTTTCTTTGTCTAAATAATGAGCAGCTGAGTTTCAATGCTGTTTCGGCCGACAATTGCATTCCGAGTCAGTCACCTTGGCCAAATTGCTTTGATAACGACAATGCGGACAGCGTATGAAATGATTCCAAGGGCAGTTCGAATCATGAGCACCAGTGCTTTCGATCTTTCCCTCGATTTCATCTCCACATTCAAAGCATTCGAAACCTGGAACGATGATGCCTGTAATGCTCTTGCCTCGTTTGAGATCATCAAGTAAAGAGATGATCTTTGATTTAGCAGCTGAATCTTTTATAAACACGAGTAACCCCCTTGCTTTTTGAAGCGTTATTTAATTTAAAGAACACACTACAATCATAACAAAAATATCAAATAATGTCAATACATAAAAACAATAACCTCCACCGAGTGAGCGCAAACCAATTTTAGTTATTTAAACAAAGCCTTCAGCACACAATCAAAACCAGGCAGAAGTTTCAATTTCTTCGCCTCGCTCGGCCTAATCCATTTATGATTCTGCGCCTCCCAATCTAGCTTTATCTTATCGGTATTCACTTTCACTAAGACTGGATGGACAATCCAAGTCTTCTTATATTTCGGCGCATCTTGGTCAAACACCTGACCTGGCTGTATAGATATTATGTCTTTCTTGAACAAGCTGAGTTCTTCTTCCAGCTCTTCAAGTACTTTCTCTTCCAGACTTTTATCATCATCCAGGAAGCCAGCAATGCCGTTCCAGTATTCTGGATACAGGCGCATCCTCTTGTCCCTCTGCACGACAAGTATCTTATCCTTGTATTTCAAAACACAATTCAACACCGGCGCCCAGCGGATATCCGTAAAATCAACTTGCCCCTTCTTCGGTTTAAATTTTACTTCTTTTTTCATGTTAGAATAATATATTTTACACTTTACTTCTCCAAATCTAAAGTGTAGTCAAAGCGAATTTTAGCAACAAAATCTGGGACGTGACTGACCATGATCATGGCACCCTCATATTTGTTGAGGGCCTCCGCAATAATCGGAATATGTCGAAAATTTATATGATTAGTTGGCTCGTCCAAGATAAGCAAGCCAGGTTTTTGAATAACTAGTCGAGCAAAAGCAACGAGGCCCTTTTGCCCTTCCGATAAACTCCCGACTTTTGTCTGCATCACATCCGCGGTAATTAAAAAACCGGCGGCAATACTTCTCATCATTTCTTCGGAAATCTTGGCTGATACTTCCGTTAGGGATTGATGAACAGTGTGTTCAAAATTCAAAGTAGAAAAATCTTGTCGGTAATAACCGATATTTACACCTGGGGCAATAAAAGTCCCCTCCGCCTCATTTTTAGCAATCGCTTCAAGTAGAGTACTTTTACCGATACCGTTTGGACCTCTCAACAACAAATGTTGGTTTCTTCTTAACTTGATATCGGTTTTTCTCACTGATGCCTTGTGCGCTCTAATAGTTTTAAATTTGGTAATATGAACGAGCTCACCAATAATATTTTCCTGCGCTGGTATAATAAAAGGTCGAATAGTTTTGTCCTCCTTTCGCACGTCTACTTTTTCTTCTTCCATTTCTTCAGCTAGTTCTCGCATCCTCTTAGCCACAGCACGCAGATTTCCTCCCTTCATAGCAAAAGCATTGGCCTGATCTTTTTTAGCTTGAATCTCCTTTGCCAAGAGAGCGTTCTTTCTATTTTCTCTATCCATCCTGGCCACAATCTGATCTCTCACATCGGTATAGTTACCTGAATACTGCTCGATTTTCTTAGTAAACACATCCAAATATAATACTGCATCGGTAAAGCAATTTAGAAAATGAGCGTCGTGAGAAATTACAATCACTGTCTTTTCATATTTAATTAAAAAATCGGTAAGGTGGGAAATCCCTGCCTTGTCTAAATTATTTGTCGGCTCATCTAAAAGTAAAATATCCGGCTCTTGTATCAAAGCCGAAGCCAAAAGCAATCTTGCCTGCTGTCCACCAGAAAATGACCGGATGATACGATCGTGAACTTTTTCATGACCTTTTAAATTCACTACTTCCAAAATATCATCAATTTTTGGATCGATATCATAGACCTTTTCTTTAAAACATTTTTGAAAAAATTCCCGCACGGTCAAATCAAGCTCATCGCGTGGTATCACCTGTCGTGACAAAGCAATAGAAACACCATTAACAATATTTATCACTCCGTCATCTGGTTTAATATTTCCAGTAATTAAGCCAAACAAAGTGCTTTTGCCGGCACCATTCTGGCCCATAATAGTAGTCTTGGTACCCCGTCTAACAGAAAAATCCACCTCGGTCATCAGAGGGTAATTTTCACCATATCCAAAGGATACTTTTTCAAATCTGAGAACTGCTTCGTCTTTAGCCATGTGCTAGAGAATACTTTATTTTGACTAAAATTGAAAGGGTCTAAAGAAAAGCTTTTATAATTAATACTTGAACTTGATTCAGATAAATTCTCGAAATAGGATTTTTGTGCTATAGTTAACCCGAGAAAATTTTCTAGGGAGGTGACATTATAAGTAAGGATGAGTTTGAGGATGTAAATATAGTACAGTAATAGTCTTTATTAGTTAAAAAACTTTAACGGGTAAATGTTCACTAAGAGCCAAGCCAACGCGATAAAATCACTACACGATAAAAAGTATCGCCAAAATACTGGCTTATTTCTTGTGGAAGGTGAAAAAAGCGTCGCCGAAACCCTAAATTCCGATTTCGAGATAAAAACTCTCCTAGCAACCAAACCTTTTTATACCAAGTATCAAAAAATAATTAATACTAAAAAAATTATCTGTGAGATTGTCGAGCAAGGTGAGATTGAGAATGTCAGCACCTTAGAAAGCAATGACTCCGCTCTAGCAATAGTCAAACAAAAAACAAAAGAAGACCTGAAATTAACAAACGATGAAATAGCCATCGCCCTCGATAATATTCGCGATCCAGGCAACTTTGGTACCATCATTAGGATTGCCGATTGGTACGGTATAAAAAAAGTTATTGCTTCTATTGGTACTGTCGATTTATACAACCCAAAAGTCATTTCGGCCACCAAAGGCTCGTTTACCAGAGTTGAAGTATATTATGCTGATTTAGAAAAACTATTAGCCACAACAAAGATTCCTATACTAGGAGCATTTATGGAAGGAGAAAATATTCATAAGTTTGATTTTCCAAAAAATGGAATACTGGTGATGGGAAACGAATCAAACGGAATTAGTCCTGAAATAAAAAAATGGGTCACCAAAAAAATCACTATTCCCGCTTATAGCCAGACAGAATCTCTCAATGTGGCTATCTCCACGGCGATACTTTTAGATAATTGGAAGAGAAATTTGAATTAAAAAATAAGGCCAGAGACATCTGATGTCTCTGGCCTATTATTTACCTCTTTTCACTACCAATCCAAATCTGGATCACACATATCAACCGGCGGAAGATTCAGTAGATAATCCTTTTGCTCCCAAATTGAAGTAAGTTCCAAATCGGTAATGTCAAAGACTCTTTTTTTCATAAGCGGCAATATGTCGGTGTCAGTCATAAGGGCGAACACCAGCATAGCCTTGTCCTTGCCAAACAGATTCTTCAAGTAACAAAAGATTTTATCCAAAGATTCCTCAGGCTGATTAATACAAATCTTGGGGTAGATTTCATACATTAAATCCTTGACTTCAGTGAAGATTTCCTCGACTTTAGAATCGACAAAACCCACCCTACCGAGTTTAAACGAATCGGCACACAAGGCTTCAATGAGAGTGTCCTCTCTTTTCCGCTGATTGCCCCCGAGTTCATTTATTTTCAGTGTTACTGGCCTGATCCAGCTTTCAGGTAAATTCAGTCTCTTAGAAATATCATTGTAATCAGAAGTGGTATAGGCAAACTTGTCAGAATACATAACCACGACTGCCTCCTGCGACATTTCTTTACAGACCGTTAGTTTACCCTTACCTCTCGAATGATACCGCACTCCAGAAAGAGTCTGGTGAGTGGCATTGACCCCCTCGCCTTTCCTCTCAATTTTCTGCAACAGGACAGCTCCAAACACTTCGTGCCGGAATTTCTTGTCCATCACACTGCTCAGGAATATTTCCCCGGTATGACCCAAGGGAACGTGGCCAATATCATGAGTGGCTGCTATCGCTCGGGTCAAATTAACATTCAAACCAAGAATAGATGCTACTCTGACAGCCATACTTTTTACTTCTTCCGTGTGGCTCAGGCGATTTCGCACAAGCACATTTCGCGGACCAGTAAAAACTTGAGTCTTGTAAGGCAGACGCCGAAAGGATTTTGAGCCGGGAATCTTTACATCGCTATCCACGACATACGGATCCATCAGTTCATCAAGCATTTCCTCGTCACCTACCTTACGCCTCCTAGCATCACGTGAAGAAATCCTAAGACTTATTAGACAATCCCTAACTTCTTTACCTATATTCATCTTCTACCTCCTTATATTCTTTCAAAACAGCTATTCTGATTTTCATCCTACTCAGGAAGCTAAAAAGGTCAAGAGAATTTTTAATAAATTTTATTTCTTCAAATTCTTTTGAATTAAATCTATTTTTTCTTTCCTCTCTAGTCTTTTCATCTCCTACATTCGCACTGCTGTGCTCAGTACCTATATGTAATTATATATTTTGTCTTTCTCGTTTCTTAATCAATTCTAATTTTTTTATTTTTTTCCATTTTTTAATTTCGGCCTCTCTTTTTCTTGCATTTTTCAATGTATTAACTTTTTCATCATATTTCAAAACAACCGGGCGGCGAATCTTGGTATAGTGAGCTCCAGACTTCAAATTGTTATGCTGATGCAACCTTTTTTCTAAGTCGTTGGTACTACCCACATACAAAGTCTTATCGGCGCATTCCAAAATATAAACAAAAAACATAAAATTATTCAGTACTAAGAATTTCTTCCAGAAGCTCATTTCTTCCCACCCCAGTCTTTGAAGAATAAGGGAAAACTTTGTGGCCGTTAAACTGCTCTTTTATTTTTTTTATTTGGTTAAGGCATTGAGATTTTTTAACCTTATCTATCTTATTGGCTACCACGACGATATCTCGCCCTTTATTTTCAAGTGCTTCGAGCATTCCCTGATCAGATTTCGTCATACCTATTTCTGCATCAATAATCAAAACGACTTTTGGATTATGCTGCGAATCAAACAAATACCAAAAAACTAAATTATTTATTTTTTTAAAAGCGGCTATTGTAGTTTTAGCAAAGCCATAACCAGGTAAATCAATAAAATAGACCGCTTTGTTTATCATAAAAACGTTCAATTCTTGCGTCCTACCAGGAGTACTACTGGTCCTGGCCAAATCCCTAGAGCCAACCAAAGAATTGATTAGGCTCGATTTTCCAGCGTTTGAGCGCCCGATAAAGGCGATTTGCGGTACACCATCATCGAGAATGTCATTGTCCCCTTTTACCCCCCTCATAAATACAGCGGATGTAATTTTCATTTGATTCCCAGTATAGCAGTAAAATACCAAAAAATGCGAATTAATTTGTCTTTTTTAAGACTTCATCCCAGCTATCAACCATAATAACTCTCGGCAAAAACTTTTTAAACTCTTCGACTTCTAATGGATCAGGTTGAAACAAATAAAGATTTGGTGTTGATCCGACCATATGACTGAGCACTTCCAATCGATCATCAATAAAATGCGTTATGCCAAGTTTTCGGCACACGATATCTTTCTCTTTTCTCTCACGGACAAAATATGTATTCTCAGGCTTAATACCTGTTTGGGAATAAAAATCATGTTTCTTAAACCAAAGCTTAATAAGTTGTTCGGCTTCTTCCCGACACTTTGAAACCAAAAAAACATTACCATTAAATATTTCCGTATTTAAAATCCTTAAGGAATCAAAAACATTGTCTACCGGAGGTGACGACAAATATTTTTCTTGCCAATCATCGCGGTTTTCTTTATCCATCAAACGATGATTTATAATCACATTGCCGATATCCACTCCAAGTATCTTTTTTGTTTTCATAAATGTTATAAATGATTCATTTTTGTCCCTTAAGAATAATTCGCTTATCAAAAGCGCCTCTTTCTATTGCTTTTTTTCTACGCAGTTCTTCTACTTCAGAATAATCTGGCAATTTTTTCAAAGCCTCAATAACCTCCAATACATCAGCTAATTCTTCTGGTGACCCAGCATCAAAAAATTCTAAAACCTCTTCATTGAGTTTCTTTATTAATTCAAGCTTATATTCTTCCTCTGAAGCAATCCTCTTCTCATAAGGAACTCCCTTCTGATCCAAGATATTTGGAATATTATCTCTGACTAGTTTAGTGTAACTTTCCATTAATATATTATAACAGATTTTTAAGTAGACAAGCAGGTTTGATACCACGATTATCGTAAGACTATTCTAGTATACTTTTAACCGAAAAGTCGACGCGGCTTGAGCAGACCCAAATCCAATAAATCCCTACTTAAAATCAATCATACTACATATTTTATCGAAAGCTTCATCAGCAGACTCAAATACCGGACAATTATATTTTTCTGCTTCGGCCTCGTACCTTGGACGTTCATTATAAAAAAAAGATTTTGCCTCTATTTCTTGTAGTTCCTTATTTTTACCCCAACGTGGTTCCTCCATGTTTCTTTTTAAAGTCTCCTCGTAAGACTTTCCGACCAATACTACGGTTGTAATATCAAAATTATTTTTAACTATGAATGGTAGGAGATTTACACATTCAAAAAAAACAGGTTTAGTTTCATCTTTATATTCGTTAATTTTATCAAGAAAGGCTGGCCAAAGTCCCTTTGACTGATTTATAAAATCATTCCACTGATTTTCAGGACTGGCTTTTGCATAATATTCTAATTCATCTTTATTAAAATAAAAATTAACAAAATTTTTATACTTTTCATCCTTTGCTAAATCTTCACGAAAATCATCGAGCAAGACAGCAATTCCCCCGAACTTTTTAGCCAACTTCCTAGCCAAATATGATTTGCCAGAGGTCGGTATACCAGTTATAAATAATCTTTTGCCTTTATGAATCATAATTTTCTATTTAGTAAAACTTGGGTGCTCAAGTCCCCTATGGGACATGGATGCTAGAACTTTCATACTCAGAGCTGTGTACTCAGGTCTAAAATCACCTGATGATATACACCGCAAGCGTTCCTTGGAGATTATCATCATATCAAAAATAGGCGTCTCGGTCGAGATTCAAAATGCATCAAATAAAAAATGGGGTCAGCCACCATTATTAATTCTTTGAATTCTAGGCATTAATTTTTTATTGAGCGTATTCTAGCCTATGTCATACTATCTCCATAACTGTGGATAAATTGGGTCCATTTTATTTAATCAAAAATCAAGAAATAGTGGCAGACCCCGATTCTCCTTTAGTTTCCTGGACTTGGTGCACCATTGTTTATAGAATTCCACTGCGCTTCAGTCACAAAGATAATTCCTGTGAGACCATAGGCAACAAACTTTCCGGCAGAGTAACCGCGGGCACCAACCATTGACCCACCACCTGTACAACTCCAATTTTGTGCATTCACAAAATTACAACCCTCCAAAGGGTAGACCAAGGCAGTATCAGGAGATGATTCAGTAACTTGCTGGCTAGAAATATTTGCGGTATAAACTTCACGAGGAACGGCTTGAGGATTTTGACAGCTCGAAAAATCAAATGTGAGTGGAGTAGTATTTACCCAATCACTACAGAAGACAGGATATACTGTTATTGTCGAAAATTTACTTGCAGAATATACAAACGCTATTAAAATCAGAATTATAACAACAATCAACGTCTGCATCTTTACTTTTTTAGACATAAGTTTATTATACTACTTTTTCACTATTATAAAAGTTACCTACAGATAATACTTTTTATTGCGCTTGTTTTTCTGGCCGACTCGAGCTGAGACCGTGGTCGGCATTGCGGTGTAAAGCTATTCTAGCATATTTTATACTTCTAAGTCGACGCGACTTGAGCACTATACATTACCAAATTTTTCTTGAAGTGTAGCATCAAGCCATATTGCTTTATTTCTACCTAAAAGTCTCGTAAAAATAGCTATTCTTTCTCTACGCTTTAGATTAAATACCTTTTCAATTTCTATCTTTTCTAATCTATAAGCCTCTTCTTCTGTTAAGCACTTTCCAGATGAACAAGGTTTTTTAATCTTAAATTTAGCTATATTTTTATGATATTCTTTTGCACATTTTGTATCACAAAATAGTGTAATCAATGGTCTATCAAATAAAGACTTGCCACAAGTTAAACAAAACATAAAGGAACGAATATTATGAATTCTTTGTCTTTTTTCCTCCCTTTTAATTTTTATCCAACATTCGATACATGTAGGATAGTAGATATTTTTTCCACAAATCTTACACTTGAACGTTGATCTTTCTGGCTGATTCTGATGGAATGAGTTTCCAGAAAAAACTACTTTGCTTACCTTTAAAAGTTCTTGGTATGCAAGATTGACTAATTTCATCTCTGTCTCGCTCCCTCCCTTATCTGGATGATTTTCGTGCGCTTTTTTATGATAAGCTTTTTTTATTTCCTCTAAGGATGAATCTCCCGATATACCTAAAATTTTATAGTAATCCATAAATTATCTAAATTCTTATTCTTTTGTATGAGGTAATATGAAACAAGCCGTCTATTTTTTTAATCATATATTTTAAGAATTTAGGTAATGCTACATCAAATATAGTCAACGTTACGACAACATAAATAATTGTTATAAAACTATTTTCAATAATTATTTTTACAAAGTTAGGTTTTAAATTATAGTAGAAAAATAAGACGTAAATAATAAAATGTACAAAACAATATACAGTGATGGCCCAAGCTGAAGCCTTATATCCAAAAAAATCTATTGTTCTTTTGTCGTCAAAAGTAGACGATGATTTATTTTCTTCTTCAAGTCTATCGGGAAATATTATACGGCTCCAAATATCCCCGGTAAATTGTGTGCCCGAGAAAAGATAAAGCATAAAAACCAGGATTTTTGATATAAATTTTAACATATTTGTTATAAGCAAACGCCAAAATATTATTTTTAATCTTAGCCACAAGCCAACAAATGGCCTAGTAGGTTTCGTATGGAGGCAATCAATCTTGTCTATAATATCTTTTGGTTCGATGTCAGAAATTCCAAATATAAATCTTCTATATGAGAACTTGTTAGTTGATGGATAATGATAGAATTCATCAGTTGAAATTAAGCCAACAGGATCAAACAACTTCCTTATCTTTTCTGAGCTTGAAGAGTATGTTAGCCCAGCCTCAGTCTTTTTGCCATAATTAGCAGTTATAGTAAGGGGGAAACACTTCTCATGACCAGAAACAAGATCCTTCTTTGAAATAAAAATTGCTAGTAAAGAAGCATAACCATTACCATATTCTTTCAAAACACTAAAACCAAGATTCCCATCTATATATTCAATCGGGTTTTGGTAACCAGAGATGGGAAATTTAAATTGATTAATAAATTCTTGGTAGTCTAATATTGTGTTTTTATTCATATTTATATTTACTATCGACGCGACTCGAGTGCTTGAACCTATCTCAACTTGGCTGGGAGACTTGGGATCGAACCAAGATTAGAGGATCCAAAATCCTCTGTCCTACCATTAGACGATCTCCCAATACAATGACGAACAAACAAAGAATACCCTAAAAAAAACCTTTTTTCAATAGCCATTTTGTGCTAAGATCTTTTAAGAACAAAAAAGGAGGTTTTTATGTATGCAAAAGAAAGTCGCCTAAGAAAAAAACAAGCTGATTCTTTTCATGAGTTATCTCAGATTGCATTAAAAGATTTACGTAAAATCGGCAAGGCTTCAATGGTTTGCGGACCAATAACTACAGGAGGACAAGGATCAGTTGAAGAAAACGTGCGAGTGTTCGGGTTAATAATTACCCACCTCAAGCAAAAAGGCGTTACTGTTTTTGAACAGTTACCTTACGAACCTGCGTTGTGGGTTCTAAAAGATCAATGGGAAAAAGAAGGCAATGAAGGCTATTGCATGCCTCTACTCACTGATTTTTACGGCCCAGTGTTTAAATCTGGAATGATTATCGATTCATATTTCTTACCGGACTGGGAAAGCTCTTTTGGCGCCAAGTGGGAAAGAAATGAACTGACGCAATTGGGGATAGCGGTTCATGACCTAGAAACAGAACTAGTGAATCAAATTGCAAGTATGTAGTATTACAAAAGAACCATTCAGATTATTTTGGGTGGTTCTTTTTTTATAAGGAAATCAACCTATTCAGCAAAATTTCTAAAACCATCTCCGGCAGATAGGCCTTGGCGACTAAATCATAGTGAGAAAGTAAAACAAGCAGGCTATCAGAATTAATATGTGAAGGTTTCTTCTCGGCCAAGCCATTGAGGAAAACAAAATCCGCATCAGTCATCTCCTCTTTTATTTTTTCCTCAGCTGATTTTAAATTTCGCAAAAGCATAATAGCTCGCATCTTGTGAAGAATAAGTTTGAAATATAAAAGCAAATCTATATTTGCCTCCACTGCCTGAGAAATAGATTGGAGACCGATTTCCAAATTCTTTTCATCGATAGCGCGAATAAAATCGTTGATCATCTCCCCTCGTGGCGCCCCGGTCACCAAACTAACTTCCGCTACAGATATTTTCTTATCTTTTGACGAACCGATAATTTTTTGCAAAATACTTTGAGCATCACGAAAGGAACCATCACCGAGCATTGCGATTAAATCAGCGGAAGCAGGTTCTAAAACAAAACCTTCTTTCTTAGCAATCGCGGTCACAACATCCTTTAGAACTTTCTGAGTAGGCTTCTTGAAAGAAAAAGTTTGGCAACGGGAAATAACGGTTTCAGGAATCTTTTCAAACTCTGTAGTCGCCAAAACAAAAATCACATGCTTCGGTGGTTCCTCCAAAGTCTTAAGCAAAGCATTCCAGGCTCCCTTTGAGAGCATATGGGCTTCGTCTAAAATATAAACTTTATATTTGGATTCGAAAGGTAAAGTATTTACCGATTCGTTGAGCTCGCGGATATTATCCACACCGGTATTGGAAGCGGCGTCTATCTCATAGATGTCATTTGGGCTAGTGCCGATTTCTCGAGCTAAAATCCTGGCCACAGACGTCTTCCCTGTTCCGCGCGAACCGGAAAAGATATAGGCGTGAGAAATATGGTCCAAATCAATAGCGGATTCCAAAACTTTTACAATATGTTCCTGCCCCAAAACTTCGGCAAACTTTTGTGGTCGGTATTTTCGATACAAAGCGGTGTCTGACATGAGCTCAGTATATCATTTGAAAAAAAATTACACAAAAAAAGAACGGGTAACTTGCGTTACCCGCCCAAAAGGTCAAAATAAATAATTAATGTGCTTTTTACGAGGCCAATGGTGTTTTGATTAGTTCTCACTAATCAATCTTATTTGGCTGCTACGTGTTTAGTCTCCTTTTATGGCCGGTTTTTTCACGAGAGTCAAAAATATATTATTTTAGTGGACTCTGTCCCCCACTGGACTAGGACGATGTAATCAACTTACGGACCATCACGTGCCATATGCACGCCCTCCTTTTTATTATTGTTGTGTGTACTCTTACTGACACTCCTGCATCAGAGACGACAATATATCATGTTCACTAAAATTGTCAAGTATACGGAAAATTAGGCAAAATGTTGAGGCTGCCGTGTACTACGGACAGCCTCATTCGTGATTTCGATATTACCGACACCTAACAAAACAAAGTCGAGCAAGGATCTCTTTCGTGATACATAAAACTGTACCCTTTTTTTGAGGTCATAATAAACAATAACCCAACTATTTGCTCCTTGTTATACACCCGGGACTATTAGTGAAATAACAAGTTGCGACATCTATGATGTTTACATCACAGACCTAGATTGGATCACCCCCTCTCGTTGAAGCCCTTACCATCATGGTAGACCTCCTTTCCCTATTTTGCTATTTACTACCCACAAACTAATCTATAGTAAAGGTAACACCGTTTAAAATAAAATGAAAGTATCTATTTGTGGAAAACAAAACTGTGAATAACTGCCTTCGCGCCTTGAGAGGAATCGACAGCCATCAGTTTTATCCTTAACTCCTTGGCACCGTCAAAACCGTTTACATAAGCTTTGAAATGCTTTTTCATATTAGCAAAATTTTTCTGCTTGCTCAATAATTTCTCAAACAGTTTTGTGTGTTCCAACAAAGCCTTCAGTTTTTCTTCAACGGAAATATCTGTTTTTTTAATATCAAAGAACCACGGATTGCCAAATACTCCCCGACCAATCATCACCCCATCACAACCATATTTTTTTGTTTTTTCTATCGCATCAGTTAAATTTCGAACATCGCCGTTACCAATCACCAAAATATCCTTGCCACTTTTTTTAGCTAAACCTACTACCCTCTTCACATAATCCCAATTAGCCGGTAACTTGGACATTTCTTTCTTTGTTCGAGCGTGAATTGTGAGCGCTTTGATATCCTCTTTTAATAATTCCGGAATCCAACTATCAATTTCCTCCTTATTAAAACCAACTCGGGTTTTTACTGAAATAGGCAAACCGTTTGCTCCCAAAATAGCCGAGCGAATAATCTCTCTGGCTAACTCGGGAGTCTTAATCAGCGCTGAACCCGCACCCTGCTTTACCACTGACTTGTCTGGGCAACCCATATTGATATCGATTCCATCAAAACCAAGTTTAGAAATATACCGACAAGCTTTTTCCATATTATCTGGATTAGCCCCAAAGACTTGAGCAACAATCGGTTTTTCAATTTTAGAAAACTTCAGAATTCGTGATAGGTTTTTTCTACCCTCTGGATTACACAAACCATCAGCCGACACAAACTCTGTCCAAAAAACTACCTGATTCCTATTTGAGGAATTTTTACCATATTTGGCCAACATAAAACGAAAAGCGGCATCCGTGACATCCGCCATTGGTGCCAAACAAAAAAATGGCTTTTTAAGTTTTTTCCAAAAATTATTTTTTTCTTTTTTGGGTGACATGTGTGCGATTCTAGCATTCTACTCCCTCTTTGACAATGAGATATTTTTTTGCTTTAATCTTAAAAGTTAGGCAAATTAATAGTCGAAGGATTTCGACGGTTTGCGGAGGTCTTTTATAAAGGAGACTTGATTATGTATAATTCTCTACATAGATATTTGGTAATCACTCTATCTCTGTCCGTGGTCATTCTTTGTTATTTGGAAATATTTTCCAAAAACCCAGTCTGGCTGGCAGTCTGCGTTACCGTCATCATAATGAATCTCATTATGCTGGCTCTAACCTACAAGGTCTATCATGACGGTACTGGTCGACCGCGTGAAATATCGAGAATGCCTTTCGATATTCCACACAAAATAGAGTTTGAAGCCACTCTCGGTTCCTGCCCAATTGTTGGGTTAAGACCATATACAATATCATACGAACATCGAGTGATACTCCCCCAAAAGAAAGTTATTATCTATCGGGGCGTAGTTCCTGGACCGCGAGATTCGCACGATAGGACGAATTACGTAATGATGACTCTCGAGGACGGTTTTAAACCAGAGCTAAATAGATGGTATCTGGATGGTTTTAAAGTTCATGAGTGAAAAGAGAAAAGTAAAATACAAAGTGGGGCGCAAAAAACGCCCTACTTTTTTATTTTAAAATTTTATTTCTTCCCCACGACTATCTTATTATCAAATCTCAAATCAATATAATTAATAATATTAGCGTCTTTTACTAAATCTAAATTACCAGTCTCAATCGCCGTAAACAAATTACCAAATGATAAAGCAAAATCCGTCTTATCATTAAAAATAATTTCCGGCCCAGACTTTAATATAAATTTATAATCATAACCATCAAAAGATAGCGCCACAACTTTTATACTACTTTGTTCAAGTATTTGAATCAAACTAAAAATCTGCTGATAGGTAGCAGCGGGTAGAAAATAATTCCCAATATAACTGATATTTGAAATATCATCTAAATCTAAAACGGTCGCTCCATAATTTTTTATAAAAATGTCACCAGAAAAAGACGGTGCGTCACTATAGATATAGCCGCCTTTATCTATAAAGAAACATTTCTGCTCAAGCACCTTTATGTCCTGACCACACCAAACCGAGTGTGGCTTTCTCTCGGTAATCGAGATAGATATGGTTTGCCAATCCTCCCAAGATATATCTACGCTGTTAATCGTCTTTATTTCATTTAGCAAATCTTTTTTAATCTGAAAACGTGGAAAGATTAGAGAATTACTCTTAGCAAACAAATATAAATACCGGCCAGCCATATCACGATTGACCAAAGCTAGAACTTCGTCACTTGAAACAGCGGCATTACCGGAAACAATAATAGTTTGGATTTTTACTTTTTCATGGCCAGAAAAAATTGCCAGACTGATTGTCATAATGAACAAGAAAAAAAGAACGATGGACGAGCGCACAAAAAATAATCTCCGCCTTCTGGCTCGCATCTGTGATGGACCAAGATTTGGGTTTCTGATTGCTGACATTTTGTTTTCTGGCCAAGGTTTCACCTTGGTCTGCGATTACTTAGTGATTACACTCTTCCCCATATATTTTTGTAGAACTTCTGGAATTTTTATCGAGCCGTCAGCTTGCTGAAAATTCTCCACCAAAGAAACCAAAATTCTAGGTGTAGGAATAGCGGTACAATTCAAAGAATGAGTATAGTGTGTCTTTCCCTCACTATCTCGATATTTAATATTTGAACGTCTAGTTTGAAAATCGTGGAAATATGAGGCCGAAGAAATCTCGCGGTATTTATTTTCTTTTGGTACCCATAATTCAATATCGTATTTCTTTACCTGACCGAGACCCAAATCTCCACCACAGTTCACAACTGTATGATATGGGATACCCAATGACTCTATAAACTCTTCAGTATTGCGATTTACTTCTTCGTGATATTTTACCGACTCTGCATGACTAGCTTCACAAATCACTACCTGCTCCAGTTTATAAAATTCATGAACACGAATCAAACCTTTTACATCTTTTGAATGGCTGCCAACCTCTCGTCTATAACACGGAGAAAAACCTAAATACCTTTTTGGTAATTCTTTCTGATCAAGAATTTCTCCTGAATGATAGGCCATAAGTGGCACCTCAGCGGTTCCAGCTAGATAATCACCGTCTTGAGTCTTATATAAATCATCTTCTCCTTGCGGTAAGTAGCCAGTACCGAGTAGAGCTTCTCTTCGGTCGATTATTGGTGGTAAAACTGGTATAAAGTTTTTATTGGAAAAAAACTCCATGGCATAATTCCAAATAGCCATTGAAAGTCTGGCGCCATCGCCCATCAAAAAATAACCACGAAAACCATGCACCTTTACTCCGCGATCAAAATCCACCATTTTTAAATCCGTCATCAGAGCCACGTGATCCTTGGCTTCAAAATCAAATTTTGTCTTTTCTCCCCAAACAGATACTTCTTTGTTATCAGCATCACTATCACCCTCAGGCACGGTCATATCAGGAATATTTGGAACATGAAGCATCAAAAACTGCCATTTCTTCATCACTTCCTTAAGCTCTTCCTCTCCTTTCATCAATTCATCCTTCACTACCTTCATCTCATCGATTAATTGTTTTTTCTCGACTGGATCCTTGACCTTCACGATTTCGTCGCTGAATTTATTTTGCTCCGCTTTTTTGTTTTCTGTCGCCATCAAAAGCTCTTTTCTTTTGTCATCAACAGCAATCAATTCTGAAACGTCGAATTTTAGGTGTTTTTTCTTAGCACCAGCCTCTATCAAATCTTTATTCTCTCTGATGAATTTTATATCTAACATATATAAAAAATTAAAATTTAAATCTCAACATGCAAAATTACTCGCAAAATTGATAACCGACTATTATGCATTATATAGTATAGGAAAAATAGAAAATAAACAAATGTATGATAAAATAGCCAGAGAATGAATCAAGAATTTCCAATTCGGCAATTAAGTAAAAAAGAATTTCCGCCACAACTCCTGGAAATTCCACAACCACCAGAAAAACTTTTCCTCCGTGGCGAGCTACCCGGACCGGAAACCAAACTACTTTGTGTCGTCGGCAGTCGCAAATATACTCCATATGGAAAAGAGGTATGCGAGAAACTTATCGCTGGGTTAAGGGGTTATGACATTGCGATTGTCTCTGGTCTAGCCTTAGGAATCGATGCTATTGCTCACCGCGCCGCTCTTGATGCGGGTTTGCGAACCGTAGCGGTACCGGGCTCAGGACTCGATGAAAAAGTTATTTTCCCAAGAGCAAACATTGGTTTGGCCGAAATAATTTTAAACTCCCACGGCGCAATTCTCTCAGAATTTGAACCAGACTTTCACGCCACCCCCTGGAGCTTCCCCCAAAGAAATAGAATTATGGCCGGGTATGCGCAGGCTGTTTTAATAATTGAGGCGGAAATAAAATCTGGAACTCTTATCACTTCTCGTCTGGCAACCGATTATAACAAAGACGTCTTAACCGTGCCTGGTTCGATTTTTTCTAAAACCTCAGAAGGACCCCATATGCTTTTGCGACTGGGAGCAACGCCTATTACAAAATCTGAGGACATACTCCAGGCGCTAGGTTTTAATCTAGATGAAAGCAAGCAAAAAAATCTAGAGCTTGAGTATCATGATTGCTCAGATGAAGAAAAGAAAATTCTAAAAATATTAAAAACACCAATAGCACGAGATGAATTATTAAATAAGTTAGAAATGCCGATAAATCAAATACAGGCTATCTTATCAATTATGGAATTAAAAGGACTAATTAAAGAAAGATTAGGTGAAATATCTTTGAGTTAGATACTATCTCCTTATACTTGACATTAGAGATATTTTCTGTATAATATAAGTAGCTAGATAAGTCGCCTATTTGGCGCAGAAAGGATGTATAAATGAACAAGTTCTTTGTTTTTTTCTCAGTATTGATTGCATTGGCAATGGGTTCGCTCTTTTGCGGTTGTGAGGACAACGGAAGAAGTGATTACAACCAGAATCAATACTACAACGACGGCTACAATAATTATAATAGTGAGACCTATGTGAACGTCGAGGTTCGCAACGACTACTGGGGTTTCATTAGTATTTATACCGGCCACGCCGAATATGATCAGGTTGAGCCAGGTGGAATCCGTTCGGTATCAAGGAGTTTGATCGGAAACGAAAAATTTCGGATAAGCATTTGGTTTTTCGACCAGTCAGGCAATGCCTTTGCCAAAAGTGGCGAATATTCGTTTGATCGGGACTATACCGAATATCATATGAATGTTCGATCACCAGAAAATATTGAGGTTAAATAAAAGGAGATAAAAAGAGCGGCTGATGCACAAACATCAGCCGCTTTATTTTTTAAAATCAGAAAAAAACCTCTCCGCAACATCTTGATTGAGATGAAACCAAAACAAGCAAAAACATTTTGGACACATAAATATTGCCGAGTGGTTACCTGCGTCGAAACCAACGATATGTTTCTTGCACCTTTCAATGAAGCCGCGGTCTAGCTTTAAACTATCGTCATTGCACTCAGTGCAAGTATAATCTATAGAATGCGGTAGTTCTTGATTCCAAGAAACGCCCCAGGTTTTTAATTTCATTTCAACCTCCCTATCTAAGAACTTATAAAAATATTTCTATATATAGAATATCGTAATTTCATCGTTAAATCAATTTAGCTAATTTATTTTTTAATTTCTGTAAATTTGCGTAAAGATATAATTTTGTGCAATACTATCAAACATATGATCCCGTTAGAGATAAAATAGTTATGTTCTACACTTACATATTGAGAAGTGAAAAGAGCGGACGATTTTATACGGGATATACGAATAACCTTCGGAAACGCTTAATTCAGCACAACGAAGGCCTATCGTATTACACGAAACGGGATAAGCCGTATTTATTAGTTTACTTTGAAGCGTGCCTCAGTGAGGATGACGCTCGGTCGAGAGAATTATATTTAAAATCTGGGATGGGGAAACGCTTTGTGAAGAATAGAATTAAGCGCTTCCTATCTCTAACGGGATGAAACTTTTAATTGTCGAGTCACCATCAAAAGCTAAAACGATCTCCAAATATTTGGATGGAAAGTATGAAGTGCGCGCGAGCGTAGGTCATATTCGTGATCTGCCAAAAAGTAACAAAAAAGCTATCGACATCCCTGGTGGCTTTATTCCCCATTACGAAATTTCTCCTGGAAAAGAAAAAGTGGTTTCGGAAATACGAGCTCTGGCAAAAAAAGCGGACGAAGTACTTTTAGCGACTGACCCCGACCGTGAAGGCGAGGCTATTGCTTGGCATATAAAGGAAGCCGTCGGCCTAAAAAATCCAAAACGGGTGGTCTTTTATGAAATTACCAAAGATGCTGTCCAGGAAGCAATGAAGCATCCCCGTGAAATAGATGACAATTTAAAACAAGCTCAAGAAGCTCGAAGGGTGCTCGATCGACTAGTGGGTTATGATCTGTCTGGTTTAATTTGGAAAAAGGTTCGCTATGGTTTGTCCGCTGGTCGTGTGCAGTCTCCAGCCCTACGCATAATAATGGAACGTGAGCGAGAAATACGCGCTTTTATTCCTGAAAATTACTGGGAAATTACAGCTGACACCCTGACCGCCAAAAAAGAAAAATTGACTTTGGCCTGTTCCGAAGAACCAAAAGATGAAAAATTGGTAGAAAAAATACTGAGTGCTGGTAAAAAATCTAAGTGGATTGTCAATGATGTTTCTGAAACCGAAACAAAACGTTCCGCTCGGGCGCCATTTACCACGTCTACTATGCAACAAACAGCCAGCTCACGCCTAGGCTATGCGCCTTCGCGTACTATGGGTATTGCACAAAAACTATATGAATCTGGTTATATAACATATATGCGTACTGATAGTGTAAATCTTAGCAAAGTCGCTTTGGAGCAGATATATAATACGATTGAAAAAAAATATGGCAAAGAATTTTTACAACCACACACTTTTACCGCCAAAAGTAAAAATGCCCAGGAAGCTCATGAAGCGATTCGACCAACGGACATTACCAACACATCAGCTGGCTTAAATGAAGAACAGCAAAATCTTTATCGCCTTATCTGGCAGAGAACTATCGCCTCACAGATGACTGATGCAAAAATTATGCGCACAAAGATTTTCGTGCAGGTGGGAAATGACGAAACTATTCCTGATTTTTGGGCTAACGGTTCTCGCCTACTTTTCCCTGGTTGGTTATCAGCCGATCCTGAAGGGACTGGTGATGATGTAATATTACCAAAAGTGACTGTCGGCGAAGAATTAAAACTTCTAGAAATAAACTCTCTCGGCAAACAAACGGAACCCCCAGGCCGATATTCAGAAGCAGGATTAATCAAAGAGCTGGAAAAACGCGATATTGGTCGCCCTTCTACTTATGCCTCAATTATTAAAACGATTGAAGATCGTGGTTATGTGGAGAAAATAAATAAAGCCCTAGTCCCTACCGATACCGGAGATGTGGTCAGCTCTTTCTTAGAAGAAAATTTTGCAAATTATATAAGTGACACCTTCACCGCCGAAATGGAAGATAATCTAGATAAAATTGCCGAAGGTAAAGCGGAATATCTAAAAACTCTAAAAACTTTTTATGGTCCTTTTCTAAAAGACGTAAAATCAAAAGACAAAATAGAAAAAGTTACTAATCTAGGCAAGGCTGATGCTAAGCACATCTGCCCTATCTGTGGTGGCCCAATGATTATCAAACTTGGTAAAAATGGAAAATTTTTAAGCTGTGCCAAATACCCAGAGTGCACCGGCGCTCGAAAAATTACCGGGGAAGAAATGGCTGGACCAAAAGAAACTGGTGAAAAATGTCCCGAGTGTAAGGACGGCAAACTTGTTCTTCGTGAAGGAAAATTTGGCCAATTTATTTCTTGTTCCAATTACCCAAAGTGTAAATACATTAAAAAAGACGCTGAATTGGAAAAACAAAATAGCACTGGCGTGGTCTGCCCAACCTGTAAGACTGGTATGATGACCGAAAGACGCGGACGTTTTGGTTTATTTTATAGTTGTTCCAATTATCCCAAATGTAAAAATGCCATTAAAGCCAAACCAACAGGTAATCTCTGCAAAATCTGTGGTGCCCTTATGATGGCTGGTACAAAAACAATTCCCGAGAGGTGTTCAAATAAATTATGTGTAATGCATAACCCTCATAAAATGGATAAACTTAAGTAAATAAGGGTTTTTGTAAGGCGGAGCGTTATGAGGTCAGCAGACCGAATCGCGAGCTGGGGTCGAGAAAGTTCCGAGCGACGGCGAGGAACTATTCGTGATCCAAAACAATTCCCGAAAGATGTTCGGTTAAAACTTGCCCAAATCATAGGCCAGATAAACAAGCTATTGAAAACAAATAGGAATATAGACCCCAACATTAGTTGTGGTCTGTATTTTATTTGCCAAAATTAATAGAAAGCCTATACTTGAAGCATGACTGTCCAAGAAATAATTAAACTTATAGACTCGCCAACAGTTGAGGATATCGCCTTAATTGAGAAGGCTTATAATACTGCCGAGCAAGCACATAATGGCGTAATTCGAAAATCTGGCGAACCATATTTCACTCATGTTTTTGAAACTGCCAAAATCTTGGCCGAATTTGGAATGTGCCCCGCAACTATCTGTGCTGGCTTATTACACGATTCAATCGAAGATGGAGTTTTGACTGAAGAAAAAATTAAACTAGAATTTGGTGACGAGGTTTTATTTTTGGTAAATGGAGTAACTAAACTTGGAAAATTAAAATATCGTGGAGCCGAACGACATATGGAAAGTCTACGAAAATTATTCGTCGCCTCAGCTCAGGACATAAGAGTTATTATTATCAAACTCTGCGATCGCTTACACAATATGCGTACTTTACAATTTGTCCGTCCAGATAAACAAAAAAGAATCGCTCTTGAAACACTGGAAATTTTTGCACCCCTCGCCTATCGTTTGTCTATTCGAAAACTTTCTCGTGAACTCGAAGATCTCTCTTTTCCTTATGTTTACCCCGAAGAATACAAACACGTGAAAGAATTGGTGAAATCAAAAAGTGTCGAGACCTTGCCCCGACTTGAGAAATTTATGAAGTCTGTCAAGCGAGCTTTGGCGGAGGGAGGTTTACTCGATATCCATACCGACTACCGTCAGAAAGGTTTATATAGCTTAAGCAAAAAAATAATCAAAAAAGATGGTGATATTGAAAAAGTTTACGATATCCTAGCTCTTAGAATTTTTACTAATAACGTTTCTGATTGTTACAAAGCTCTGGGGATTATTCATGGCAAATGGCAACCCCTGCCCGGACGAATAAAAGACTATATTGCTTTGCCAAAACCAAACGGTTATAAAAGTATTCATACAACATTATTTACTGGTGACGGCTCAATTGTCGAGGTACAGATTCGAACTCACGAAATGCACAAGCAATCTGAATACGGTATCGCTTCCCACCTATCATATAAAGACGTAAAAAATAATGAGAATAAGGAAATGAATTGGTTCAACCAGTTTCTACCAAAATCAGTTAGTTCTTTTTTGCAAACTCAATCGACTGGCCAAAATGCCCCTTCGTGGATAAAAGATTTTGCTGAATCACATTCAGCTTCAAAGGGTGAGGAGATGATGGAAGACTTGAAAGCGGATTTCTTTGAAATGCGCATTTTTACCTTTACACCGCGAGGCGACGTTGTAGATCTACCGATTGGTTCCAGTGTAGTTGATTTTGCTTATGCCATTCACTCAGACATTGGAAATCACATATCAAGTGTAATGGTAAACAATAAAATTGCCCCACTAGATACCCAACTCAACAACGGTGATCAAGTAGAAATTATTACCAAAAAATCTGCCAAACCACACAGAAAATGGCTAGACTATGCAAAAACCGCCATGGCCAAAAAATTCATTAGAGCCGCCCTTAATATTAAAACTGAGTAATCTAAACAGTAAAGTTATCTACGGAGTAAAGATTTTGTTCATTTTCTTCTTCTTTTTTCTCTTGGGCTGATCGGTCATCAAGCAAAGCAACTTCTTCGGCTTTTTCTTCGGCACTTAGGTTTACCACTGGTTGTTCAGCTTCACTCTTGGCAATATGTCTGTTTAATAAAGTATTTTCTCCCAAATCTTGCTTGTTGGCCACAGCATCTAAAATTGAACGTAAATCATCATTGGAAAAGAAATCAATCATAATCTTTCCACCCTTTGCTCCTCTTTCAATATGGACACGGGCACCAAAAGTATGAGCGAGCTTTTCTTCTAATTCGGAAATCTCTGGATCAGGCAGGCGATCAATCTTCCTAACTCTTTCGACGGCAATTTTCCTAGCGGTCATCTCGGCTTCACGCACAGACATCTTTCGATACATCATTTCTTTAAACAAAACTTCCTGCTCTTCCTTACGATCAGAAAGCATAAGCAATGGTCGAGAATGTCCTTCGGAAATCTTGCCATCAGACAAAGCCTGGAGCATGTGCTCAGGTAATAAAAGTATTCTCAAACTATTTGAAACATATTCACGGCTCTTCCCCACTTTTCTCGCGACGTCCACATGTTTAAAATGGAATTCAGTTACTAATTGTTGGAAAGCCTTGGCTCGGTCAACAACATTTAGATCCTCTCTTTGCAGATTTTCAATAATTGCTAATTCCAACTTTAATTGATCTGATTCCTCTTGATCACGGATAAGAACAGGTACTTGGGGTAAACCAGCAATCTTTGAGGCTCTTAGACGCCTTTCACCAGAGATAAGTTCATACTCAGTCGTGAGCCCACCATCTGGTTTCACCACTTCTTTTCTGGTCACCACCATCGGCTGCAAAATACCATACTGACGAATAGAATCGGCTAGATCTCTTAGTTTAGCTTCGTCAAATTCTTTCCTCGGCTGATATGGGTTTGGATGAACTTTTTCTATTTCTACCCAAAATATTGAATCACTGAAAAATTGGCTCATATAATAAAATTAAAATTAAAAAATCAAAATGTAAAAATACAATTCAAAATTCAAAGCTGTTAATACTCCCAATTATATCACGCTGGTTGATTTTTACCAAAATATTAAGTAGACTACTTAAGTTGAATAAAGCCGGGATGGCGGAATGGTAGACGCAATAGACTCAAAATCTATCGATCGCAAGGTCATGAGAGTTCAAGTCTCTCTCCCGGCACCGTATGAAATATTACTTTATATTCTTGGTTATTATTGTGGCAATTTTAGAAGTTGCTGGTGATATCCTTTTTAAAGAATGGACAATTCAAAATAAAAAATACCTGATGCTTGTGGGTATTGTCTGTTATATGATAGCCACTACCTTTTGGGCTTTCTCCCTGAAATTTGAAAACTTATCAAAAGCCGTCGTAATCTTTGGTGTGCTAACGGTAGTTGTTGGTGTTTTGGTCGGTGCTTTAATCTACAAAGAGGAATTAACCACCATGAATATAGTTGGTATTCTACTTGGATTAGCTAGCATTCTTTTACTTGAAATATAATGGAAAAACTACCCAGAATCCTCGTGGTCCTCGGCCCCACCGCCACTGGCAAAAGTGACTTAGCTGTTGAACTCGCCCTTGCCTACAATGGGGAAATTATTTCGGCTGATTCCCGACAAGTATATAAAGGCATGGATTTGGGTACTGGAAAAATCACCGAAGCAGAAATGCGTGGTGTCGCTCATTATATGCTCGATATTGTAAAACCGAATTCGATTTATAATGTCTCCAAATATAAAGTTAAAACCCAGAAGATAATTGCTGATATTTTAAAGCGTGGAAAATTACCGATTATTTGTGGCGGAACAGGTTTTTATATTGACGCTGTAGTAAACAATACTACTCTGCCCGAAGTTTTACCAAATTTAAAATTAAGAGAAAAACTAGAATCAAAAAACTGTGAACAATTGATGTCCTTGTTGCAAAAATTAGATAAAAATATAATCAAAACTATCGATTCCAAGAATAAAAGAAAAATAATTCGAGCCATAGAAATAGCCACTGAATTGGGTTCAGTACCAGCAGTAAAATCTGAACCACTTTATAACGCTATTCAAATAGGCCTAATCGCCCCAGATAAGGTGCTAAAGGATCGAATAAAGACCCGCTTAATCAAGAGAATTGAGGCTGGAATGCTTGCTGAAGGGCAAAGACTACATAATCACGATCTCAGCTGGAAACGCCTAGAAAACCTTGGTTTAGAGTACCGTTATATGGCCAGACATTTAAGTGGTCAGATTAACCTGGAGCAAATGATAGAACAATTAAATTCCAAGATCTGGCAGTATGCTCGTCGCCAAAAAACTTGGTTTAGAAGAAATAAGAATATAAAATGGTATCCGATAGGTTCCAAAACCAACCAAAAAATTATTAATAGTTTAAAACTAAAAATATAATTATGTGGGGATGGAGGAAATCTCGACCTACGGTCGCGGGTACTTTTCCATCTCCAAAAGTCGATAAGGAAAAGTCTTTCGATTCTGATTTTCTATTATTAAAGAAAATCATGTCAAAAGATTTTAAACCAAAGGTATAAAATTTTTGACCTCCATATAAAAAAATCTCATAAGTGAGATTTTTATGCGGGGGATGGAGGAATCGAACCCCCACTAAAGCGTTTGGAGTGCCTTGTGATACCATTTCACTAATCCCCCGTCCTGGAATACTAACACAAAGTAAATTAAATAAAAACCCCTCAATTGAGGGGTTTTTATTATTATTTTTTGCTTTCTTTTTGAGTAGTATTTTTCTTGCACCTATTACTCTTGGAAACCCACGGTTTTCCAACGTCGCTTCGCTCCTGCCTTCCTCCGCGGAAAACCAAACAGGTTTTCCGACTCTTTCCTCCAAATGATACAAAAAGAATCTTATTCTCATAAAGAAAAAATAGTCTTGGTAGACTATTTTTTACTTTCTTTATGAGTAGTATTCTTTTTGCACCATTTGCAGAATTTTTTGAGTTCGATTTTACGCTCAACCTTCTTCTTATTCTTTCTGGAATAATAGTTGGTTCTTTTGCAGGTCTTACAGGCTAATTTAATTAATTGGACTTGTGACATGTGTGTATTTGATTAACAAGGGAGAGTATACCCTACTTTTTAATTAATTGCAACTGTAATTCAAATACTATTTTTTATGGGTGTTCATGAATTTTCGCCACTCAAAAGAAACTTTCGGAGCTAAAACGTCGAGTTCGGATAGGATCATTTCTCTTATTTCGTTTGACTCAATTTCCTCCTTTGTTTCTGCGTACACAATCACCCTATCAGCAACTTCTTTGACAACTTTATTTATCTCCTCAGGTGATAATTTTGCATCCTTTGCCGCTCGAGTGATCGCCCCGATGATTTTCTTAGCATTAAATGATATGACTTCGCCATTACTTTTTATTACTTGTGTTAACATACATATTTAAATTAAACTAATAAATTTGTCTTCTCTTTTTGAAGAAAAAACGAAAGATAAAAATAATCAACGCTACTATGATAATGCCTAGTAAAATTGGTATCGAGACAAATGGTGAAGAAAGAACTTTTATTATTGACTCATTAAAAAAATTTAATTTTAGCTGTGGAACAATTATTAAGGCATTTAGCATTTCTTTTATAGGAAATGACTCCAAATAACCAGTGACTAGAGAATATTTACCAGAATTACTTGGACTATAAACCTTGATGCGATAATCACCAGCTGGGACCAAACGCCCCTTTAAACCATTTTCCCTCAATGAATTGAGGTCTTTATACTCTGGACCCCAAAGATAGTTGTCTCCGGCATACTCCTCATAAAAAGGTGTCCACTCAAACTTACTTCCATCAAGTACATCGAGGATTTCCTTCTTATCATTTTTTATCCTAGAAATTTCAATAATTAAATCTTTTTTAACACTAGAAATATCTGGTACTAGAAGACCGACATATAAGTCAAAATCCTTACTTGATTGGATTTGATATTCAACCGGTGAACCATTTAACTCGCCGTAAAAAGCCTGAGAAACCTCTGGGTTGCTTATCTCGACAAAATTATCAGTAACAATCCTTGGTTGATGAGCAAAAGTACAACCTGGAATAAAAAACATGAGAGCTAAAATATAAAATGTTAATTTTTTCATTTTGATAATATAAATACTATTCTATTTGATTGGATTGACAACCTTGCCAATAAACAAAATATTACTATTTGTTTTATCTTGAATGATAAAAATAAAAGGGTGATTGGCTCTAAAAACAGGTATTTCTTCTGGCGGCATAAAAGAGGTAAGGGCAATAGCCACACCAGTGGCCGCCGCTGCCTCCGTACCCTCTTCATTTACATCAACAAAAGCCTGATGAATAACTTTCTGTATATACAAATTTTTTGTCCCGTCTAAACCAGAAAAATCAGCTGAGCTAGAAAAAGCATTCGTCATACCCATTTTGCCCAGAGTTTCTTCCATATCATATTTGGTATCAAAAGTAAATTTTGGAATAAAAATATCTACCCTATTATTCAACATTTGATTTTTTAAATCGGTAATTAGTTTTAAGGACAGCCCATCTTCAAAAGAAGTTAAATCCTTACTTTTTGGTAAGATTATCACCATAGACAGCTTATCCCCTTCATATGGCATTTCTAGAGCCTGCAGAGTATCATTTTCAACATAATTGAACTTTGCTTCGCTATCAGTCATCTGCATCATCGGTACTTTTATTGAACCAGAAAAAGTACTAAAATCTTCGTCTGTTGTTTGATCTTTTTTAAATGGCTTGACCCAGGAACCTTTGAAATAAACGGCATTCGTCAAAACTAAGCGCGTGGTAGAATCAAGAGTACCAGCCGGAAAGAGATTTTTGATTTTATTATTTGTTTGATCCTCTACCCATTTATTTATAGTGAGTCTTGAAGCCTCTACCTTGTTTGCAAAATCTAAATTTGTTGCTATACCAAAATAATAATTTTTAATGGTATTTATATATTCATCCAAAATCTTGTAGTCATTTTGTATCCATAGAGCGTTCGCAATACTAAATTTATATTTTGAATTAGTCGTATTGATTTGATTATAAATTGTTGCATAGCCAGAGCGTCGAGTATTGTCATCAACTGGAAAATGAAAGACTTTCTGTATTTCCTCGGCCGTTTTACCCTTGACTCCCTCATAAGTCATAGCCAGAGCGGAAGAAAGACTGTATGGTGAAAAAAACAAATTTTCATTGTCCTTTTTCAACTTGGAATACATTTCAAAAGCAAATTGATTATTAGCGTTTATCACTGAATTTAAACTTTCGATTGTTGCCACTTTTACTGTGGGCGTACTTGGTTTTATTACCGTAGAAGTAGCAATTGTTTTTTCTTGAGTAGTATCACCAGGACCAGGAATAATTTCCTTTTGTGGATAGACACTACTTTTATTTACATAAACATAGACCCCAACGCTAACTGTCAATAAAACCACAAAAGTAATTGTTAAAGGAACGACAAAACCTCTTTTTAATAAGTTATTTTTCATAAAATAATTATATCACAATATTCCAGCTCTCTCTATATAAAAAATAGGAGGTTTCGTATAAATATTATTTATAGTAAAATATGAATATGAATAATCAAAATAAGCAGTTAATTCAGGATATCCTAATAATAATATTGAGTATAACTTTTGCAATTTTTGCCATAAAAAATGGATTATTTCATAAAATCATTCTATCGATGGGAGACCTAAGATGGCTGGGTATTATCTTTGCCGGAATATTTTTTACGTCTTTTTTTACTACAGCCCTCTCTATTGCCATACTAGCCTCCTTTGCTGAAAACACCCCCCTACCAATACTTGTTCTATTTGGTGGTATAGGGGCAATGATTGGAGATTATATTATTTTTACTTTTATAAAAGACCGTGTGTCCAAAGATTTCGAATATCTCTTATCTTTTTCCAAACCAAACAGATTTTCAGCTATTTTTAAAACTAGAATCTTCAAATTCTTTATGCCGCTATTGGGAGCTATCATAATTGCCTCTCCTCTTCCTGATGAAATAGGTGTAGCTATGCTCGGAATATCAAAGATTAAAGATAAGTTTTTTCTTGTAATTTCCTTTTTAGCAAATGGAATTGGAATCCTTATTATCGGATTAATAGTACAAACAATATTGAGATAACAAGCTGGCTAATCAAAAATCCTTACTAGATAAGTATCAATTTCTCTTTGCTCCATATCCGAAAAGTTTATACCGTCATTGTGAAGCCGCGTAGCCAGCCTAACCCCCACAAATCTCCAGTGCCACGGTTCATATTGATAATAAACATTGTTTTTAGGATAAGAAATCACAAAACCATATTTATAGGCATTTTTGGTCAACCATTCAAACGAAGCGGTCGTCTCAAAACTCGTTGTTAGTATTGAGGTCGAAGAAGCCTCAGCTAAATCCACTGCCGTACCTAATTGATGTTCGGAATATCCCTGATCAGCTGAAAACTGGTTTGAGCCACTACCATAAGTAGTAAGATAAGTATTTTTTAAGGTCGATTGCTCACCAAAAGAGCGATAAGCCGAAACAACTTTAATTATAACATCGGCTCCTTCGGCCCGATTCAACATTCGTTTTAAATAATACAAAGCTGAGGCATGAAATTGTAGATCTTTTGCTTGATCATATAAATACTCACTATCAATACTCTCAAGCTCCATCGGTACATAATTATCGCTTAAAAAATAAACTCGGGAATATTTTTGCAATAACTCTTTGTCTGTCTTGGAAAGTTTTTCCAAATCACCCACTGTCCCAGCAATATCATCAATACTTTCCTCAAAAGCCGTACTCTTGGCTTGCTCTTCAGCTAATCTCCTGGACAACTCCTCGCCAGTAAGAGTGGTGGTAGCCAAAATTGCCTCCAAATTTACAAATCTCTGGTTCAACATTTGGGTGGAAGAGGCCATTTCATTTCTCAAGGTCACAATACTTTGAAATTGGAAATAAAAAATACCAGCTACTACCAAAACAATAACCAACATAATCCCATCGGAAATAAGCAACCATCTATAGCCCTTCAAAACCCCCATGATTTTTTCAAGTATAATTCTCATAATTTGAAGTATATCATTTACCCCTATAATTTTCAAAAAGGGCTTTAATACCAGCCAGATTTTGCTCCCATTCAATAGTTTCGTGGGTCTTAAGCTCAACAGTTATCGCTGGTATTTTTATTGAGGCCAACCACCCCTCGGCATCTCCAGTAACCTTGTAACTATCAAAAGATTCTACGGCTGGATAGCCAGAAGCCAGAGAGTAAACATTCATTGCTTCAAGAGTTTTTGGTAAAATACCAAAATTACATTCTGATGCATAAACAGCGTTTGATTGACTATGCCAAAAAACCGCTAGAGCTGGACTAGTCTTAAGCATAAAATTTTTAATTGCTTTAGCTTCTGGTTCTGAAAAAACAGTTGCCCCAGCACTCACAACATTACTCTTCCAGGTACTTGTCGCTTGCCAATTACAGTCAAAATTTCTGTTTAGATCAACATTATTATTATTGAATCTTCCCGTGCCAACCAATAAATCACTTTTAACATCTGTCACTAAAAAACGACCCTCTTTACCTGTCACCATATATAAACCATCTGGATTTGCTGACGGAATAACAGTTATTGTTAGATTATCTGGAACAAAAGTGGGATTGGCATTGAGATAATCAATAAATTTGTAGGCTAGTAGAACGCTGTTCCACTCATAACCACCATGAATACCGCCAACAAAAACAACATGCTTTTCTCCTTTTCCATAAGTGTAAGATTCGATCACTCTGTCCTGTACGGACTTCCCTATTACATTATATTTTGGACCAAAATTATTCTCCTCAGTGGTATTTTTTATAACCGGCGTTGATTTAAAAAATATCGCATAGACTAGAACGCCTAGACAAATAACAATAAGAATTACTAGTGTTCTTATCAACAACTTTGGAGATAAAAATTTCATTATTTAGTGTAATACTTTAGTAGAGACTGAATACCAGCCAAGTTTTTGCTCCACTCAACGTCAGTATGATTCGTAAGAAGAATGCTAATAGCAGGAATCTTAATCTTGGCCAACCAGTTTGTCATATCACCAGTGGTTTCATAAAAATTAAACTCCTCGTTAGCTGGATAGCCAGAAGCTTTGGCAAAAAGGTTAGTTAAGGTTTTTGTTTCTGGTAAAACTCCAGTGTGACAATTTGAAGAAAATACTCCACCAGCGGCGCTATACCAAACGACAACTGCCTTTGGATTTTGTGTTTCAATATAATTCTTTACCGCCAAACTTTCTGGCTCAGAAAATACAGTCGCTCCACCACTAACGGTTTTATTTTGCCAAGTAGCTTTTGTCTGCCAATCACAGTCAAAGTTTCTGTTTAAATCAACATTATTTCCATTGAAGCGGCCAGGAATTGTAGCGCTTTCCGAGGTTGGAACATCGGCCAACACAAAGCGACCAGTCGTACCAACAACTTTATTCAAACCATCTGGATTCAAAACTGGAATAATTGTTACCTTAACATTCTCTGGAATAATATTTGGATTTGCCTTCAAATAATTCATTGCTTCATAGGCAACCAAAACAGTATTCCATTCATATCCACCGTGAATACCACCAACAAATAAAAGTTCTGTGTCGCCAGTTCCATAATGATAAGCCATGATTTCTTTTCCTTCGACAGACTTTCCAATAACTGTCTCTGTTTTATTTTCGGACTTTGTACTAGTAGCAACAGTTAAAGTACTAGAAGCTACATTTTGCTCATTAGTTACCACAACACCGTCAGAAGACTTATTAATAAAATAATAAATACCCAAACCAGCAAGAACAACTACGACAAAAATAATTATTGCGTTTTTCATAATACATACATTATAGCATATTTATTATATTTGAATAACAATGAAGTATTGCGAAGGCACTATGACAAACCAAAATAAAAAAGCCCAGTTTATCAAGTCTTTACTCAATAAACTGGACCCTTATTTTAGCTCAGGTAAAAGGTATCATGACTTTCTTCTCACCTTTTTTCACCATCAGGCAGTGATCCTCCACCCTAAATGTAGCACCGTGTATCTCGGCAGAAGGTGCAAACTTTCTTGTCTTGATTGAAAAGAAACGAAACTTTTCGTTCTTCTCAACGATAAAAATCTCATCGGACAAGCAATACACATCGTCATACTTCATAGGTATGACAACTTTTGCTTCGAGAACAGAATACACACCAAAACCGGTAAATTTTGGCATTTTCAGCACCAAAGCGAAGAAATCTTCGCCATCAAGGAAATGATGGAAAATTATTCCCTTTTTCTTCAGCAGTTTCGTAATTTCTTCTTTATTCACTTCTTCCTCCTTTTCTAGACTGAAATCCTTCGTGACAATAACAAATAAACAGCAACGTGTCCATTAACATAATAAAACACGCGTCGTCATATCGGGGCACCCAAAAGACATCAAAATCGTTCAAATTAGAAACTCATCCAGAAAAACCAGACACCAATTAGAAATATTACCCCTCCCCAAAGTACCTGTCTTTTTTTAAATAATTGAGCTTTTCTATTAACTCGATCAGGAAAACCAATTTTTTCAATACCTTTCAGTAAAGTAACCCATCCCAAAATAGTTACAGTAACTCGCCAGTCGGCTACCCAAATATTATGCAAAGTTACCGTAATTAGCCCCAACAAAAAAGTAATGTAACCAGTAGAAATAGTTATTGTTTTGTCTTCGGTATATTCTATAATTCTCCCAAGTAATTTTGCCGTGATAGACAACAAACCTAAAATCATAAAGAGGCTGCCCCAGAATTTTGCTAAATAAATTGTAATTTCCATAATATAAAATTATTACTATATTGTAATTTCCAAAGTAATTGACCCGTCACTACCACCGGTAGAACCCACCGGTAAAATCCGAGTATTTTCCTTCACTTCAATAACCAGAATATGATAATTTTGAAAACTAAAATTATCCCCGCTTTTTACTTCCTTATTAAGACTGTCGTCCTGGGAAACCAAGTAAACAACACCTGAGCCATTCTGAATATTTCCAACACCGATTCTAATGCCATACTTAAAACCTTGTGTCCCTTCCGTTATGGTAATAATGTTTGGTTCCACAACAATCGGAGAATTTGGCTTAGAAAAAAAATAAGTGAAAGCTCCAATAATAACTAAAGTTAAAATAATCCAGCTAAATATTTTTCTTTCAATTTTAAATTTCATCATATTCTAAACTTCAATCTATTAATAAGGGCACTGTCGGCAAATACCAGACCAGCTATTAAGTGATGTGACTTGATTTTTATTTGAAGTTGTATAACAACCGCTTATACTTTTTTGTGCCCCACTAGAAGAATAATAGGTACCACTACATTGCCAATTAGAACCACAACCAGTAGGAATACAAGTGCTGGTTTTGGTTTTAGTACCCGTTCCTTCACTTGTTGATGACGAAGGTGTTGAAGATGTATTATAGTAGGCAAAAATCCAAATAAATAGAATTATTAGAATAATCCATGTGACTGCCTCGCCTTTCTTTCGTTCTGTTTCTTTAAGATAATTAACCACCGCGGCCGAGCCGTCCTGGGCAACTGCTGGTTGGCTAACCTGACCAACTGGAGGCACAGCGGTGATTACTTTTGGTTTCATATCATCCTCTAAGCCACCAAATACCGCGTAAAGAAAACCTCTCCAAATTCCCTTTAGAATTAGAAGATAAATAACTAAGCCAATTAATGAATAAACAATCAGAGAAATATTATTTTCTAAAACAGTTGCAAATTCTTCAAGCGCCTGCCCTTTCATACCCGAAATAATCACCAATAGGATAATAGAGATTACTAAGATCAAAGGTATCCAAAGAAAAATTATTTTTGCAACTCGATAATACCACTTACTCTCTAGAGATGATTTTTTTATTGACATAAATTTCTATTAAAACTAATATAAATAATTATACCACAAAAACAGGTTGCCAATATCTTACTTCGTGAGCTCCCGATTTCTTATATGATACTCCATATAAGAAATCGGGAGCTCATTATTCGAACATTAAAGGAGAATTGGAAAGTTCTATGGTTCTAGGGATATTTTCAATTAATACTAGTTATTTTTAGAAGGAGAATTTGATATATATTTGTTTCTTATTAAACTTACTAATCCATAGATACCAACTATAACCACCACGAGTCCAAGTAGTTGTGCTCCAGGACTGTCGTCAGCCCCACCAAATACAAACATAAAAGCACCTAAAAGTATATTGAGGACGAAAGATAGAATTATCAGTTTTTTATACATTGATTTAGTATATCATAAAAAAGTTCTATACTCTATTTGGGTATAAAAAATAATCCTTATAAAATAAGGTTAAAAATGCTCCGTAGGTAGGGACTGAACTAAAGCAATTTTCTATAAATTTACAGCCTAGGAAGCTGTGTAATACCTTCGTGCACTTCCATATGACAATTTGCACAAATCAGTACGCACTTCTCAATTTCTTTCTCTATTTTTTCCCAAGAACGAGTCAAACCTCTCGACGAAAGATCAAAATTTTTCTTACTAGGATCAATATGGTGGAAACTAAGCGCCCGCTGACACTTATTATAACCACACAAAATACACTTATTGCCTTTAGATGTTCTGGCCATTTCGCGAAGCTTCCTTCTTCTTTTTTTGACGGCTTCACGCATGTAAATAGCGCGATCCGCATAAGTTCTTTTTTCTTTTCTGGTATACACCAATAAAATATACCACTATAATTATATAAATACTATCAATCACATAAACATCTTAAAGCACATAAAATACGATATCTGCTTTATTTTTTTTTGATTTCTTGCTAGTATAGGAGAGCTTCAATAAAGGTGTTGTTCATTAAACAATTAAATAAAAAAATGATTTTTAAGCTCCGTGGTAGCTCAGCGGTAGAGCGATCGCCTGTAAAGTTCTTGCAGCTTTCATAAGAAATTATGATCGAATAATGAGGTGAATTCGGGGAAATCCCAAAGCGGACAATCCCGAGCCAAGACAAACAAAGTGTTTGTAAGGTGTAGAGACTATCCTTCAATGGAGTAGTTATCCGATGCATATCGGAGCACGAAGCCCCTCAATCCTTAATCTTGTAAGAGAAAGGATATGATATAGTCCACGCCACTAGTAATAGTGAATTAAGTGTAAGCGATTGGTCGTAGGTTCGATCCCTACCCACGGAGCTTAGAAATTATTTCAGGGTGCAAAGACCTGATGTATCCTTTGCCAAAGCCGTACTTTTTAGGTTCGAGCGTGTTTTGTATTGTCATTTGTTGTCTTATCTCATTTGTAATCAATAAAAACGGATGGATTAGGTCCACAAACACTTTTTTATCCTTTAAGGTAAGGTTCGAGCTAATAGTGGAACAAATCGCTCTTTTCTTCTTTAGATCATTTCCTGAGAAAACTTTTCTAGCTAATACGCAGAAATTAAATATTCTCTCTGTTGTGTTTGATGCCTGTTCAGAAGCACCACTAACTTTATCAAGGTTGCCATTAATACTTTTGATTTCATCCTTAATTCTAATTTTTGAAGCCTTATACTCTTCAGGCGTATAAATTCCATAATCAAGGTTTTGGGGCGATGTGTATTCCATCTCAATCTTTTTAAGACGCTCTTCAGCTAACTCCAGATTTCTCTTAAGAGATAACTTAGTTGTACTTTCTTGTGCACCGTTGCTCTTCTGTTTATCTCTTAAATAATCCAAAGCAAGATTAAGGTATTCATCATTAATTTTTAGGCCATCCAGTACAGTCTCAAATTGTTT
>Ga0247840_10000985_pt1 | contig 57121 bp, 40 predicted proteins | sample LaCruzMarch2015__FD_192404 | JGI IMG/M metagenome (GOLD analysis project Ga0247840, IMG submission 192404) | Freshwater microbial communities from meromictic Lake La Cruz, Castile-La Mancha, Spain - LaCruzMarch2015_17m | ecosystem: Environmental > Aquatic > Freshwater > Lake | place: Spain... | reverse complement strand
CGCCGTGGCAGTTGGGGCCGAGCAGGCGGATGCGGTTGCGCCGCGCCGCCTCCACCAGCCGGTCCTGCATGGCCGCCCCCAGGTCGCCGCGCTCCCCGAACCCGGCCGAGTAGACCACCGCCACCTGCACCCCGTAGCCGCCGCACTGGTCCAGAATCCCCACGACCTGGTTCGCCGGGGCGGCGATCAGGGCCAGGTCGATGTGTTTATCGAGTGTACTCAGGTCCTTATAGCACGGCAGCCCCGCCACCTCGGCATACTTCGGGTTGACCGCGTAGGTGTGCCCCTTGAAGGTCCCGGCCAGCAGGTTGCGATAAACCTGGCCGCCGACTGAATCCGCGTTGTCGCTGGCCCCGAAGACGGCCACGGCACCCGGGGTGAACAACTGATCTACGTCAGACAAATGCATGGGGAGACTGCCCTCCCGGGCACGATTCGGTTTAAGCTTCGGGGGTGCCGGTCGGGCGTGAGCCTGACGGCAAACAGGACACTCATCAACAATAATTGCGTGGGTTCCCGCGGCCGACGGCCGCGGCCCCCACGGCAGTCGAGCACCAAGGACCCATCATGAACCTCGCTTTCATCTCCCACGAGTGCTGCCGGGAGCACCAAATGGGCGCTTTCCACCCGGAATGCCCGGAGCGGCTCCATGCGATCTCCGACCGCATGATCGCCTCCGGTATGGAAATGCTGGTCACCCATTATGACGCCCCGGAGGCCACCCTGGACCAACTGGCGCGGGTCCACGACCGGACCTATATCGCGCGGATCTTCGCGGCCGCGCCGAAGGACACCGACGCGCTGGCCTGGCTGGACGGCGACACGGCCATGAACCGCGGTACCCTGCCCGCGGCCCTGCGCTCCGCCGGGGCGGCCATCCTGGCGGTCGACCTGGTCATGGGCGACAAGCACCACGCCGCCTTCTGCTGCGTACGCCCGCCGGGGCATCACGCCGGACGCGACAGCGCGGCGGGGTTCTGCTTCTTCAACAACGTGGCAGTCGCCGCCGCCCACGCCTTGGACCACCACGGGCTCAAGCGGGTCGCCATCGTGGACTTTGATGTCCACCACGGCAACGGCACCGAGGACATCTTCACGGGCGAGCCGCGGGTGCTCTTCTGCTCGAGCTTCCAGCACCCCTTCTACCCGGGCACCGGGGCCGACACCGTGGAGCCCAACATCATCAACCTGGCCATGCCGCGCCTGACCAGCGGGACCGATTTCCGCGCCGCGGTCACCCGCGCCTGGCTGCCGCGCCTGGACGCCTTCGCCCCGGAAATGATCCTCGTCTCCGCCGGGTTCGATGGTCACGCCGAGGACGACATGGCGCATTTCAACCTGCGCGAGGCGGACTATGCCTGGATCACGCGGGAACTGCACAACCTGGCGGTCAAGCACGCACATGGGCGGATCGTTTCGTTCCTCGAAGGGGGATACAACCTGTCGGCCCTGGGGCGGTGCGTCAGCACCCATGTGGACGAACTGATCGGGCACGGGTAGTCGGCGAGGAGGGCGGGCCGCCATTGTTGCACTGCAACATCAGAATAGGCGGGAACGGCCGCGGATGCAATGCCGACGCGACCGCCCCGCCGCGAGGTCCGCCGGTCGGCGCTGGCCCATGGAGCGCGGCACCTATCCTTCGATCAGGGCCGGGTCAGAGCCCTCACCAGACAGCGCCCGAGTAAAGGCATCGAGGTCGAAGTCGTAGGCCCACTTGACCAACACCTTGCCAAGTGCCGCGTCCTGCTCCTGAACCTGCTCCACCAGTTCGGTGATCCGGATGAAGTCGCCCTGTTCAATCGCCGCCTTGAGGTCGCTGCGCCACCCAGCGGGGCAGGCGGCCAGACGCCCCGCCACCGCCGCGGGAGAGAGCGGCGGCGCGGGCACCGGTCGTTGCGCGGCGCGAATGAACCGCAGCCCGGCCCGGCGTTCAAGGATGGCAAAGAGTTCTGCGGCCAGGAACGGCTTGCGGGCGAATTCGTCGCACCCGCAGGCCAGTACCTGAGCGCGCTGATCCTCGAAGGCGCTGGCGGTAATCGCCACCACCAGGGTCTGCACCGCGTCGGGCCGCTCGCCCATGCGCGCCTTGATTGTGCGGGTCGCCTCCTCGCCCGACATGACCGGCATCCGCATGTCCATGAAGACCACATGCGGTTGCCATGCCTCCCAGATCTCGATCGCCTCGCGGCCGTCGCTTGCCTCCAGCAATTCCAGCACCGGCGGGTCCGGATTGAGCGCACCGAGCAGCGCCCGCAGCGGTTGCCGGTTGTCCGCCAGATCATCGACGATGAGGACCCGCCGGACCGGCTGGCCCGGCTCCAGCGCGATGATCGGGCCGTCCGACTGGCGCGCGAGCGGTGCTTGCGCCGGGGCGGACGGCAGGGGCAGGGCAAAGGAAAGGCGGCTGCCCTGACCCGGTCGGCTCTCCAGCGTCAAGCGGCCTCCCATGAGTTCGATAAACTGGCGGCACAGGGCCAGACCGAGCCCGGTTCCGCCCGGGACCCGCCGGCCGGTGTCGGACTGGGTGAAGGGCTCGAAGACGCGCGCCTGCTCGGCGGGCGCGATTCCCACCCCGGTGTCGCTGACGCAAAAACGTATGGTGTCGCCGGCGCCCGCCTCCACCGCCAGCGTCACACCCCCGGCCGGCGTGAACTTGATGGCATTGCCGATGCGTGATATCCGTGATGGAAAACACCTCGTACTCGCGGCTAGGCCCCGGGAACAGGGGCGTGCCCTTGACCTTGCCCCAGAATCGCTCGCCATTTTGGCGCATAAAGGGAATTTCTCCCGTGAAGCGGCCGGACTGCCCGATCTCGTCGTAGACCCGGCGGCCATACTCGGCATAGGCCTGCGCATTCTCATAGAGACAGCGCGTCGAGCGGCCCGCCAAGGTGCCCGGCGCAAAGCCGAACATCGCGTCCATGGCCGGGTTGCAGCGGGCGATCAGCCGGTCGCGCAAAATGCACAGTCCGGAGGGAAAAGCATCCAAAATAGCCCGCTGCTCCCCCAGGACCCGATGAAGTTCCCGATCAGACGCCTCCCTGGTCAGCAGCAACATGCCGAAACCATTGGTCAGCACGATGTAAAAATAGGCGCCGAAGGTGATCGTCTGCAGGTAATGACGATCCGGTGGGGCGACGGCAGGGGCGTGAAGAGGATGCAGACCAGGACGATCCCGGCCGCGGCGGCGCCGTGGCGGGTGCGGCCGACGGGGCGTCCGCTGATCTGGAACATGGCCCAGCATTCATAGGCAAGCCCGCAGAGGATGGCGCCGTTGCCCACCGGGATATACAGATAGTCGGGAATGGTACCGCGGCCGGACAGGACGAGCCACCCGACGCATTGCAGCAGCTTGGCCGCGATCCAGTAGGGGTTGCGCGGGGAGCTCTGCTCGCGCAGTTGGAACAGGATCAATTCCAGTCCGAACACGAGATTGCTCAGCGCCAGCATGAAAAGAATGGTCTTGATATCCATCCCCTAGGTCCCCCCAGGCCTTGAACACGATCGTGCCCCCCAATGAATCACGGTGACCACGATGATGATCAAGGCTCGCTGCTCCGCCGCGCAAACTTCCGACATCACAGACCTCATCTCTCGCTCATCAGTGAATTGAACGCCTCCAGATCATAATTGTAGGCCCAGGTCTTCAAGGCCAGGCCAAGCGCGGCGTCGTGGTCGCCGAGTTGCTCCACAAGGTCGGTAATCTGGTTGAAATCCGCGACCAGCACTGCCGCCGTGAGTGCGCTGACCCAGTTCTCGGGGCAGGCGTCCAGGCGGGACGCCAAGTCTGGCGGGGATAATGGGGCCAGGGGGGGCGGGGTTTCCCCGACACGGACGAACCGCACGCCGACACGGTTTTCCAGAATGGCATAGAGGTCCGCGGCCCAGAACGGCTTGCAGGCGAATTCATCGCAGCCGCAGGCCAGGAACTGGTCACGGTCTTCATTGAAAGCGCTGGCGGTGAGCGCCACGATGACGGTGCGCACCGCCGCGGGATGAGTCGCCATGAGTGCCTTGATCTGCCGCGTGGCCTCTTCTCCCGACAGGAGGGGCATCCGCATGTCCATGAAAATCACATGGGGTTGCCATTGGTTCCACACCGCCACGGCCTCCCGGCCATCGGCCGCCTCCCTGACGTCCAGCACCGGCGGTTGCGGGTTTAGCGCGGTCAGCAGGGCCCGCAGCGGCGCACGGTTATCCGGCAGGTCATCGACGATGAGGACGCGGCACAACGGCTGGCCGGGCTCCAGACCGACCACGGGCCGCTCGGTCCACACGGCCGTCGGTGCGCCCGGCTCGCCCGGCGGCAATGACAGGGTAAATGCGAAGCAACTGCCCTGGCCCGGGGTGCTGTCCGCGCTCAACTCGGCCCCCATCAGCCGCAGGAACTGTCGGCTCAGGGCCAGACCGAGCCCGGTCCCCTTCTGCGTTTGCCGGCCACTGGCGATCTGACTGAAGGGCTCGAACAACCGCGGCATCTCCTCCGGGGCTATCCCCTCACCTGAGTCGATGACACAGAAGCGTACCGCGTCACCGGCAAGCGGCGCGACCCGCAGTGTCACCGCGCCACTGGCCGTGAATTTGACTGCATTACCGACCAGGTTGATCAGCACCTGGCGCAACTTCAACTCGTCCCCCAGCACCGTCCGCGGGAGCGCCGACGCGGCGACGTTAAGGGTCAACCCCTGGTAACGGGCGCGTTGCGCGAACAGCGCCTCCAGGTCCGTCACCAGCCGCGGAAGGTCAAAGGGGGCCACCTGAAGCGTCATACGCCCGGCCTCGATCTTGGCCATGTCGAGGATGTCATTGATGAGTGTCAGCAGGTGTTCGCCGCTGCGCTGGATGGTGGTCAGGCTGGCGCGCTGGGCGCTATTGATGCCGGGGTCACGGGCCAGCACCTGGGCGAAGCCGAGAATAGCATTCATAGGCGTGCGAATCTCGTGGCTCATGTTGGCGAGGAAGGTCGATTTGGCCCGATTGGCCTCCTCCGCCAATTCTTTCGCAATGCGATAGTTTTGCTCACTCTCGCGCAGTGACTGTTCGCGTTGCGTGATCGCCTGTGCCATGGCCCGGAAGCGGGTGTGGATGTCGGCCAGTTCCTCGAATCGGTAATCGGCGTCATCGCCGTGCACCGCCAGCCGGCCCAGCTCCAGGTCCCGCATCTGCTCGGCGAAGGCCGCGATGGGCTGCATGACCAGCCGATTCAAGCGGCGGGTCTTGATCACGACCAGGAGGATCAGCCCGCCCAAAAAGACGCCCAGGAAGACCAGCAGGGTATTGCGCTGGGTATCCAGCAACTGCGTGGGAGTGAGGATCAGGATCCTGGCCCCGATGGCGCTGCCCGGCGCGATCATCGGTATCCAGCGACGGTTGCCGACAAGCAAGGTCCGGCGCGCCGTGGGCGGCCCCGCCCACTTCCTTAGATCAAACATCGCAAGCTTCAGTCCCGGGTCGCCGGAGAGCATCACAAAGCCATCGCTTGCGACGAGCATCAGCGGGGTCCCGGAGAACTGGGAAAACTGGGTCAGGAAGTCCTGGACATAGGCGAGATTCAGGCGTCCCAGGTAGAGGCGCCCGCCGGGTCTGATGGCGAAATAGACGCTCGGCGCATCGTCCTCATGACCCCGCATGATTTCGGACGCGTCGGTGCCCTTCCCGACCGACCTCAGATAACCGCCCAGTTTACCCCCCGAAAAGGAAAAGCCCGTAAACACCTTGGTGTCCGGGACGGACTTATAGATCCGCTCCACACGCAACTGTTGATCCAGTGAGTAGATGTCCGAAAAATCGGCAAAGAGCTTCAGCACACTCGGCGAACGCTCGGCCTCAGGCAGGTCCGCCAACCGCGCCAGGCTCGCTCGCGCGTCATCAAGTTGACCCTCCAGAAACACCTGGACCCGGGCCGCGTCGGCCAGACGCAGATCCAGATAATTCCGGTTCATCTCGGCCAGCGTGAGCCAGACGGCCGCGACCAGGATGGCGGATGTCAGGCCCAGCGCCGCAACCTCAAGCAGGAGGTTGTAGCGCCGGAAGGTGGTACGGCGCCGCCGACTCATTGGAGTTCTTGCTTGGGATCAGTCAGGAAGTAGAAGGCACCGGTGACATCCCCCGTCCGGTCGAAGGCGACCGGGCCCAGGCTGGTCTGATGCACCGGCACCGAGAGCAGGTAGCGCTTGACCTGCGCGGGATCGCTATAGCCTTGGGCGAAGGCCTCATCGAGCAGTTCCAGCGCCTGCCGCACCCCGATCGTCATGGCGTGGGCCTCATAGCCGAAGCGGGCGCGGTAGCGCCGCAGATAGTCGTCGAGGGCGCTATCCTGGTGACGCGAGGGGTAGAGGCTGGGCAGGATGATCCGGTCGATGGCGTCACCGGCACTCTCCAGGATGGCCGGCGAGCGCGCCCAGGGGGTGAGCAGGATGGGCGCCGTGGGGTGGAGATAGTGAAAGAGTTGGGCGATATTGCCGATGGAGGTCTGGAAGGTGCCGGCCAGGATGTAGAGCGCGTCGTAGGACTCCGCCATGAGTGGCCGGTATTCATCGGGTTTGAAATCAGCGACCATCAGTGTGCGGTGGACGATGCGCCAGTGGCCGAGGGCCGCGAGTTCAGTGGAGAAGGCCGCGAACGCCGGGTCGGTATAGGCCAGGTTGCCGGCGTCCTGCAACACCAGCATGCGGTTGCCCGGCCACTGGCTGACCTGGCGGGCGATGGCGCGCTGCTCCTGCTCGGCGTCAGGAATAATACGCAGGATCGAGTCATCCTTACCGGTCAGGGCCGGGCTGGTCGACGCCGTAGTGATCATGAGGGCCTGGGAATCCGCGAACAGGTGCATGCTTGCGACGGCACAGCGCGACGGGTGGGTCGAGACGAAAAAGCGCACCCCGCGGCCGATGGCCTCGCGGATCACGGGGACCGAACGTTGCGCCTGCCACTCGTCGTCCAGCGGCAGCACCCGGATGCGGCTTCCCGGATGCTCCTCCAGGAACAGATCGGCCGCGTTCATCTCGCTGGAACCAACCACCGCCGCGGAGGCCAGCCAGGCGACCACCCCCACCGCTACGGGCGGCGCCGGGCGGAACTGCCGCCACAGGATCAGGGCCGCGGCGACCATGACCAGCAGCGCGGGCCACAGCAGAATTTTCTTGATCACTTTATCTCCAGCATCCCACAACGTCGCCGCGCGGCTTTCATGATAAGCCAGGGGGGGCGGGTGTCTCGCCGGTGCGGCGGGTGGGACGCCCGCCCGCCGCGAAGGCCCCCGTAAACGCCTCGAGGTCATACTCGTAGGCCCATTTCGCCAGCACCGCGCAGAGTACTGGATCGGTTTCCCGAAGCGTCTCCAGCAGTGCGGTGATACGGCCGAAGTCGCCCAGTTCCGCCGCGTTCTTCAGATCGACCCGCCACCCTGCGGGGCAGGCGTCCAGGTGAGCCGCCAGTTCTGCGCTGGACAGTGGCAGCGCGGATGGCGGCGGGTCACCCGCCCGGACGAACCGCAGCCCGGCCCGGCGCTCCAGAATGGCGAACAGCTCCTCGGCTCGGAACGGCTTACCGGCAAATTCATCGCAGCCGCAGGCGAGGAACTGGTCCCGATGTTCAGTGAAGGCGCTGGCGGACAGCGCCACCACGACCGAGCGCACCGTGTCGGGCCGGGCGGCCATGCGCGCCTTGATTTGACGAGTCGCCTCTTCACCCGACATGACCGGCATCCGCATGTCCATGAAGACGACCTGCGGTTGCCATTCTTCCCAGAGCGCCACCGCCTCCTGCCCGTCGGCCGCCTCGCGACACTCCAGGATCGCCGACAGCGGATTCAGCGTCTCCAGCAAGGCCCGCAGCGGTGCCCGATTGTCCGGCAGGTCGTCCACGATGAGAATCCGGCAGACCGACTGACCAGGCGCCAGGTCAACCACGGGGGGGCCGGATTGCTCGGCCGTTGGCACAACGACAGTGATCGCCGGAAGCGTCAGGGTGAAGGAGAAGCAACTCCCTTGGGCGGGGCGACTCTCCGCGGTCAGTTCCCCGCCCATGAGTCGGACAAACCGCCGACTCAGTGCCAGGCCGAGGCCGGTGCCTCCCGGCACCTGTCGTCCGCTGGCGGTCTGCCCGAAGGGCTCGAAGAGCCGTGCCATCTCCTGCGGCGCGATCCCGATTCCGGTGTCGCTGACGCTGAACCAGACGGCGTCACCCACCGTCGGCACGACCCGCAGCGTCACCGCCCCAGCGGCGGTGAACTTGACTGCATTGCCGAGCAGGTTGATGAGGACCTGGCGCAGTTTCATCGCATCGCCGACGACCATTCGGGGCAGGGCCGCGGCCGTCACGGTCAGGGCCAACCCTTGTTCAAGGGCACGCTGCCGAAAGAACGCCTCGGCCTCAGTGACGAGCGCGGCAAGGTCGAAGGGGGCCGCCTGAAGGGTCATCCGGCCGGCCTCGATCTTGGCCAAATCCAGGATGTCGTTGATCAGGGTCAACAGGTGTTCGCCGCTGCGCTGGATGGTCGTCAGGCTATCGCGCTGGGCGGCATTGAGGTCGGGGTCACGGCCCAACACCTGGGCGAAGCCGAGAATGGCGTTCAATGGCGTGCGGATCTCGTGGCTCATGTTGGCCAGGAATTCGCTCTTGGCCAGGTTGGCCGCATCGGCGGCATCACGGGCCTGCTGGAGCATCGTCTCGTAGCGCTTACGCTCGTCGATGTCGCGGGTCAGACCGAGGATTTCGACAAAGGCCCCGTCGGCCCCCCGCAGCGGGTAGGCCATGACCTCGGTCCAGAAGGTGGAGCCGTCTTTACACAAGTATTCAAGCTCGCCCCGGAAATTTTCCGGCGCCCGGCCGGCCTGAATAGCGGCGTGCAACCGTTTGAAATAATCGATGACAATGGCTTGAGAGTCAGGCGTATGAATGGAGTCGAGCGGTTGGCGCATCGCCTCGACCGGGGTGAAGCCACGCACCTTCTCCACGGCTGGACTGACATAGGTAATGGTGCCGTCAAGCGCCATGCTCCAGATGACATCCCTGGCATTGTCAGCCAACAGCCGGTGTCTTTCCTCGCTGCGCCGCAGGGTCTCATTGGTGGATTCCAGTTCGCTGGTACGGTGACGAACCTGGTCCTCCAACGTCTCGTTCAGGTGCTGCAATTCGCATTGCGTCTGCTGCAAACGGCGTTTTTCTTCTGTCAGGCGTGCCTTCGACTCCCTCAGATCGGCCGCGATGCGCTGCCTGACGGTGACTTCACGGGCCAACCGGCGGTTCCAGTAGAAGAAGGCGAGCGACACCAGGGTCGCGCCGAGGACCACCTGCCACACCAGCCTATAGTCGATTCGCGGCCGGACCTCCACCGCACCCCATTTCTCGTTGATGGCGTTGATCTGCGCGGGAGTCATTGCCGCCAGCCCCTTGTTGATCAGCGAGGCCAGCGCCGGCCAGTCGTCACGTACCGCCATCCCCTCCGAGTGCTGACCATAGGGAGTGCCGCTGGCGACCACCAGGTTGGTGAAGCGATTCTGTTTGATGATGAAATTGGCGGTGGCAAGGTTCCCCACGTAGGCATCCGCCCGCCCCGTGACCACGGCCTCCAGCGCCTGCCGCGACCACCCCACTTCGAGGATGCGGATCCTGGGATAGTCGGTCCGGATCCTGTCCGTGATCGCATAGCCCTTTTCCGCCGCCAGGGTCTTGCCGCTCAGACCTTCGAGGCCGGCGATGTAGTGAGTGTCGTTGCGGGTATACACCACCCAGGGGGCGGTCAGGTAGTCGTTCGTCAGGGCGAACTGCTGTTCACGCTCCGGGGTACGGTGCATGGTCGGCAGCAGATCGAAATGCGCGCGGGCGCCTCTGACGTCGGCCATCGCATCGGACCATTGAATGGCAGTGGTCACATACTCGACCCGAAAATTGAAGCGCCTGGCGATCGCATCGAGATAGTCGACCGCCACGCCCGAGGGCACCGGCTTGGTCATCATATAGGGGGGCCAGTCGACGATGCGAACGCGGACGCTATGATTGGCGTCCAGCCAGGCGCGCTCTTCCCGGGTCAACTGGATGGGGGCCGCAGGCGCGACGGTTTCCGCTTGCCCGGGCATCGCCGCAGAAGCGAAAAAAGGCCAGGCCAGCATGATCGCGAGCAACCAGGGTTTCATGCACGGCGGCGAGTTCCAAGTCACTTTCATGTCATGCGTCATGGCGTCTTGCTACCCGCGCTCCCTTAGCGCCTGTGAAAAAGACTCCAGGTCATAATCGTAGGCCCACTGTTCCAGTACCCGGCGCAGGGCGGCGTCACGGTCGTCGAGTCGCCCCGCCAGTTCGGTGATGCGGCCGAAGTCGGCCAGTCCCACCGCGCCCCGCAGGTCGGCAAGCCATTGCTCGGGGCGGCCGGCCAGGCGGACCGCCAGTTCCTCGGCAGGCAGCGGGACCGCGCCGGTCGGCGCCGCCGCGGCCCGCACGAACCGCAATCCGGCCCGCCGTTCAAGGATGGCGAACAGTTCCTCAGCGCGGAACGGCTTGCCGGCAAAGTCATCGCAACCGCAGGCCAGAAAGTGGTCGCGGTTTTCATTGAAGGCGCTGGCGGTCAACGCCACCACCACCGAGCGTACCGCGTCGGGCCGGGCCGCCATACGCGCCTTGATCTGCAGGGCCGCCTCTTCCCCCGACATGACCGGCATCCGCATGTCCATGAAGACGACCTGGGGCTGCCACGCCTCCCAGAGCGCCACCGCCTCCTGTCCGTCGGCCGCCTCGCGCAGTTCCAGCACCGGTGGTTGCGGATTGAGCATCTCCAGCAGGGCCCGCAGCGGCGCCCGATTGTCCGGCAGGTCATCGACGATGAGAACCCGACAGACCGGCTGGCCCGGCTCCAGGCCAAGCACGGGGAGTTCGGCCCGCTCGGCCCTGGGTTCGATGGCAGCGGTCGGCGCCAGTACCAGGGTGAAGGAGAAGCAACTCCCTTGGCCCGGCGTGCTGTCGGCACTCAGTTCCCCCCCCATGAGCCGGACAAAGCGGCTGCTCAGGGCCAGGCCAAGGCCGGTCCCGCCCTGCACTTGTCGGCCGCTGGCGGTCTGACCGAAGGGCTCGAAGAGTCGCGCCATCTCCCCCGGGGCTATCCCCATCCCCGTGTCGACGACGCTGAAGCGGATGGCATCGTCCGCGACCGGCTCGACCCGGAGCGTCACCGCACCTGCGGTGGTGAACTTGAGTGCATTGCCGACCAGATTGATCAGGACTTGCCGCAGCTTCATCGCGTCCCCGACGACCATCCGGGGGAGCACCGAGGACGCGACCGTCAGGGCCAGCCCCCGCTCATGGGCGCGCTGCCGGAAAAAGGCCTCCGCCTCCGCGATGAGTTCGGTGAGGTCGAAGGGGGTCGCCTGGACGGTCATCCGGCCAGCCTCGATCTTAGCCATGTCGAGGATATCGTTGATCAGGGTCAGCAGGTGTTCGCCGCTGCGCTCAATCGTGGTCAGGCTGTCGCGCTGGGTGGCGTTCAGGGCCGGGTCGCGGCCCAGCACCTGCGCGAAGCCGAGAATGGCGTTCAACGGGGTGCGGATTTCATGGCTCATGTTGGCGAGGAATTCGCTCTTGGCACGATTGGCCGCCTCCGCCGCCTCCTTGGCCCGGGCCAATTGCTCCTCCGCCTGCTTGCGCTCGGTGATGTCCTGGCCCTGGGCGATGGTGGCGAGCGGGGTCTGCCCGTCCGCGGCAAAGAGCGTGGCCGAATTCCACAGCACGGTCCGCACGGACCCGTCACGGTGCTGGATCTTGATCTCGACGACCTCCCACCGCTGGCCGCTCAGGGTCTGGCGGATCAGCGCCATCGAGCGCTCGCGCAACGCGGACGGAAAGAGGAATTCCAGCGACTGCCCGAGCACCTGCGCCTCGGTGCGCCCGCTCAGGAACTCAAAGGCGTGATTAAAGCGGGTGATGCGAAATTGCGGGTCCCACACGATGATGGGGGCATTGGCATAGTTGATCAGGTTTTCCAGATAGGCATTGGTTTCGCGCAACGTCTGCTCGGCCCGCTGGCGCTCGCTCAGATTCATATTGGCACCGGTGACCCGCAGCGGCCGACCGCCGTCGTCTCTGGTGATAAAGCCGCGCGCAAGCACTGGCACATAGTGACCATCTTTGTGCAACAGACGAAGTTCCACCTCAAAAGTGTCCAGATGATTCCTCAGTGCGCCGTCCAGGACGCTGGTGACATGCGCAGCGTCATCGGGATGCATCCATAACCGCCAGAGATCGGCATCCGGCTGCCGCTCGTCAGGCGCGTATCCCAATTGCTCCCACCATTGCGGCGAATAGTAGATGTCGTTGTTGATCAAGTCCCAGTCCCAGGGGGCATCGTGCGAACCCATAATGACCAATCTTAAGCGTTCCTCGCTCTCCTCCAGGGCGTCCAGTCTGGTTTGACCGTGACTTAAGGCCGCTTGCGCCTGATGGTTCTTGACGATGATGCGCAACAGCGCCGCGCTGACGATTGAAAGCGCCAGGACCAACGCCGGAACGGGCCAGATGGTCGCGTGATGGTCGGCGCCAAGCGCTTGCGGTTGATTGATAAAGGCAGGCGCGGCCGGCACCAGCCGCGCGTCGCGGCCGACCTGAGCGCCAGCGCTCAGAGGAACGATCGAGCAAGTGAGACTCATTGCTGCCAAACACCAGGCCAGCCAGGTTCCGCGTGGCGCGTTCATCATCGCAGTCGCTCGCTCTTCAGTCCCGTCGGTCATGCGATACGCCCCCGGGCCAATGCGCTCGAGAACGCCTCCAGGTCATAGCGATAGGCCCACTGCGACAGCACGCCGCGCAGTTCGCAGTGGCGCTCACCGAGCTGCTCGACGAGCACGCCGATCCGGCCGAAGTCGCCCAGTTCCACCGCGTTCTTCAGCTCGGCGCGCCATCCTTCAGGGCAGGCCGCCAGGCGGGCCGCCAGTGCCTCGGGGGATAGCGCGACCACCGCGCTCGGCGTCGGCCTGGCGCGCACGAACCGCAGCCCCGCGCGCCGCTCCAGGATGGAAAACAGTTCCTCGGCCCGGAACGGCTTGCCGGCGAATTCATCGCAACCGCAGGCCAGAAAGTGGTCGCGGTCTTCATTGAAGGCACTGGCGGTCAGCGCCACCACCACCGAGCGCACCGCGTCGGGGCGGGCCGTCATGCGCGCCTTGATCTGTCGGGCCGCCTCTTCACCCGACATGACCGGCATCCGCATGTCCATGAAGACGACCTGGGGCTGCCACGCCTCCCAGAGCGCCACCGCCTCGCGGCCGTCGGCCGCCTCGCAGAGTTCCAGCACCGGCGGTTGCGGATTGAGCAGGTCCAGCAGGGCCCGCAGCGGCGCCCGATTGTCCGGGAGGTCGTCGACGATGAGAACCCGACAGACCGGCTGGCCCGGCTCCAGGCCGACGACGGGGCGTTCGGCCGGCAGGTGAGTCCCTTCGAGGGCGTCGGCGGGGGGTAGGGCCAGGGTGAAAGAGAAGCAACTGCCTTGACCCGGGGTGCTGTCAGCGGTCAGTGCCCCGCCCATGAGCCGGACAAACCGGTCGCTGAGGGCCAGACCGAGGCCGGTCCCGCCCTGCACCTCACGGCCGCTGGCGGTCTGGCCGAAGGGCTCGAAGAGCCGTGCCATCTCCTGCGGAGCAATCCCCGGCCCCGTATCGCTGACGCTGAACCGGATCGCGTCACCGGCAAGCGACTCGACCCGGAGCATCACCGTCCCGGTAACGGTGAACTTGACTGCATTGCCGACCAGGTTGATCAGGACCTGGCGCAGCTTCATCTCGTCCCCGAGCACCATCCGGGGCAGTGCCACGGCCGCCACGCTCATGGCCAGCCCCCGGTCATGGACGCGCTGACAAAAAAAGGCTTCGGTTTCCGTCACGAGCGCGCGCAGATCGAAGGCGGCCACCTGGAGGGACATCCGGCCAGCCTCGATCTTGGCCATGTCGAGGATGTCGTTGATCAGGGTCAGCAGATGCTGGCCGCTGCGTTGAATCGTGGCCAGACTGTTGCGCTGGTTGACGTTCAGCTCGGGGTCGCGCTCCAGCACCTGGGCAAAGCCGAGAATGGCGTTCATGGGGGTGCGAATTTCATGGCTCATGTTGGCCAGAAATTCGCTCTTGGCGCGGTTGGCGGCCTCCGCCGCCTCCTTGGCCCGGGCCAGTTCCCGGGTGCGCTCGCGGACCTGTCGTTCCACGCCCCTGTAGGCAATCTTGAGCCGGTGTTCGGCCAGGCTTTGGCGGGCGATCTGATGGGAGAGTCCCACCAGCAGATTGAGAATAGCGGGGACCTTGTTCTCTTCGACAATCGGCACCTCACGCAATGCCTGAAAATAGGCGTCATGGGCGAAGCCGAATTCGGCGCACTGCCGCTCGAAATCCTCCAGGTTGGGTGATTTCAGGAAGAACTGACCGATGAACAGATTGGCGATGTGCTGACCTTCGATGACGATCGGCGACGCGCAATCGGTCAGCCCGTTGCGACAACGATAGATGGCATACCCCTGCCCCTCCTGCATCCGCCGTGACAAACTGGTGTCGCCCTCCAGACAGCGGGCCAGGGTGGCCTGATGGGTCCGGTGAAACTCCATGCAGATCCGCTGCCAACGGGAGGAGGCCAGCACCCGACCCTGGAAGTCGATGATAGCGACGGGCAGGCCGACGACCTCAAGATAGTTGGCGAAGACCTCATTCATCTGGCTGAAGTCCACGAGTTGCGCCAGATCGATGCCGTCCGCGGCAGGCGCGCCGGGGCCTTCGGCAGACGCCGACGGGGGGGCCAGGGCACGGTTCCATGCGCTCTCCAATGGATCACGCATCTGCGTGATGTCGGGGGAGCGCAGAAAGAGAGTCGGCCGGTTTTCCCGGTTCAAATCGGTCGTCATAGCAGGGTCCCAAAGGCCTCCAGGTCGAAGTTGTAGGCCCACCGCGCGAGCACCGTGCGCAGCGCGGCATCGGTATCGGGGAGCTGTTCCAGCAGCGCGGTGATCCGGGCGAAGTCGCCCAGTTGCACCGCATCCTTCAACTCGGTACGCCATCCTTCAGGGCAGGCCGCCAGGCGGGCTGCCAATGCTTCCGGGGCTAGCGCGACCGCCGCGGTCGGCACTTGCCCGGCCCGCACGAACCGCAGCCCAGCGCGACGCTCCAGGATGGCGAACAGTTCCTCGGCCCGAAACGGCTTGCAGGCGAAGTCGTCGCAGCCGCAGGCCAGGAAGCGGTCACGCTCCTCGTTGAAGGCGCTGGCGCTTAGCGCGACGATGACGGTGTGCACCGCCGCGGGCCGGGCCGCCATGAGCGACTTGATCTGCCGGGTCGCCTCCTCCCCCGACAACACCGGCATGCGCATGTCCATCAAGACCACCTGGGGCTGCCAGGACTCCCAGAGCGCCACGGCCTCCCGGCCGTCGGCCGCCTCCCGGACCTCCAACACCGGCCGCGGCCCATTGAGCGTGGTGAGCAGCGCCCGGAGCGGCTCCCGGTTGTCCTGCTGGTCGTCCACGATGAGGACCCGACACACCGGCTGGTCCGGCTCCAGGCCGGCCACGGGGAGGTCGCCCGGGGTCGCGGCCGGGTCGTCGGTCACGGCCGCCGGGAGATCGATGGTGAAGGCGAAGCAACTCCCGCGACCCGGCGTGCTTTCCACCCCCAGCTCCCCCCCCATGAGCCGGACATACTGGGCACTCAGCGCCAGGCCGAGTCCGGTCCCGCCCTGCACCGCCCGCCCGCTGCTGGTCTGGGTGAAGGGCTCGAAGAGCCGCGGCAGCTCGTCCGGGGCTATCCCCATCCCGGTGTCCAGGACGCTGAAGCGGATCGCCGCACCGGCGGCCGGCTCGACCCGCAGGGTCACGGCCCCGGCCGCGGTGAACTTGACGGCGTTGCCGACCAGGTTCATGAGGACCTGGCGCAGATGCAGCTTGTCCCCGGCGACCATCCCGGGAACCACCGCGTGCTCCAGCGTCAGGACCAACCCCCGATCGCGGGCGCGCGGCCGGAAGAAGGCCTCGGTCTCGGTCAGCAAGCGGCGCAGATCGAAGGGGGCCACCTGGCAGGTCATGCGTCCGGCTTCGATTTTGGCCAGGTCGAGGATGTCGTTGATAACGGTCAGGAGGTGCTCGCCGCTGCGCTGGATGGTGGCCAGGCTGTCGCCCTGGACGGCGTTCAAATCCGGGTCGCGTGCCAACACCTGCGCGAAGCCGAGGATGGCGTTCAGCGGGGTGCGGATCTCGTGGCTCATGCTGGCCAGGAAGGACGACTTGGCCCGGTTGGCCGCCTCCGCCTGCTCCTTGGCGGCGATCAGGGCCTCTTGCCCCCGCTGTTGTTCGGTCAAGGCACGCGCCAAGGCGATATTGCCGTGGCTCAGGCGCGAGATCATGTCCGCAAACTGCAAATAGAAGTGCATCACCAGGGTCACCTTGTCGCGGCTCCAGCGCGGCACCTGGTCATAGGCGGCCAGATAGGCCGCCTCGTCGAACCCATAGCGGCGCGCCTGGGCGCGGAACCCCTCGCGGTCCGACGGTTCATCATCGAAGACGAACTGGCCGAGGAACAGGTTGCCGACATGCCTTCCCCCGACCATGATCGGGGTGACCATATCCCACATATTGTTCTTGCACCGATAGGCGCGGTAGGTACCCGGCGCGACCCCCTGGGAAAGGATGGTGTCGCTTTCCAAGCAGTTGCGGGCGGTTTCCGGATGGACCCGATGGAACCGCGTGCAGATCGCCTGCCAACCGGTGGCCACCAGCACCCGGCCCTGCAGATCGATCAAGGCCACCCCGATCGTCGTGAGCCGGTAGAAATCGTCCATGATCCCCTGCAGCGCCGGACAATCGACGATGTCGGACAGGGCCAGCGTCTCCAGGTCCCCATCCGGGGACAGCAGGGCACTGAGCTTCGCCCGCACGCGCCCCTCGCTCTCGCCCAGTTCGCGGGTGCGTTCGGCCAGGGCCCGATTCGCCCGACCGGCCTGCTCAAGGGCGGCGGTGACCCGCAGGTGGTTGCGCGACAAGGCGAACGCGACAAAGGCCAGGGACAGGGTCAGGAGCACGCCGGCAGCCATGACCGCGAGGCTCGTTTGCATCGCGCGCTCAGCGCTGAGGTAGGCCGGCAGCGGCGCAATCCGAATGGTCCAGGCGCTGCCCGCGACGCTGAGCCGACGCTCGCTCTCCAGAGGCGCGGGCGCGGCACCCGCCTCGCGGTTGCGCGCATAGAGCAACCCGTCGGGGGTCTGGGATTGCGCCGCCTCGATCCTGATCGCGAGCCGCTTGGACAACTCGGGATATTCGCTGCCCAGATACGCATCCACCAGGTCCTTGATCCGCAGCGCCGCGTAGACCCAGCCGCGCAGGGCGGCCCGCCGCTGCACGACGTTCTCCAGGGGGAGGCCGCTGCGATAGACCGGCACGAACATGAGGACCCCGGCCTGGACGTCCCGCTCGGTCTCCTGTTTCAGCGTCACATGCTCGGACAGGGCCGCCTGGTTTTCGTCCCGCGCCCGTACCGCAGCGGCGGCGCGCACCGGCTCCGTCAACAGGTCGAAGCCGATGGCACGCCGGTTGCGCCAGTCGAAGGGCTCCACATAGATGACCGCGCAGTAGGGATCGCGGTCGCCGGGCGGCCGGATTTCGTAGTCGGAAAAACCCTGGGCGCGCATGGCGGCGACGTGGTGCGCCTGCTCGCCCGCGGGTACCAGGGCGGCGTAGCCGATCCCCTGGATGCCGGGATAGAACTCGGCGAGGCGCAGCCCCTCGACATAGCGGCGGAACTGATCGCGGCTGACCTCGCCGGTGCTCGCAAAGAGCCCGGCGACCCCGCGCAGGATCTGGGCGTTGGCAAGCACCCGTTGCGCGAGACTGCTGACCACCTCGTTGACGCGCAGATTGAATTCAGCCCGTTCCATCGCGCCTTCGCGCTGGCGCAACCCCAACCCCAGCCCCCAGGTCAGCAGGAGACCGCCGACCAGGACCAACCAGGGCATGACCTGAAAAATGCGTCGCGCAGGCGGCGGATTGTTATCGTTGCTCGGCATTGACCACCTCCGTGCTGGGGCGGGGGACGGGTCGGGAACCTGCCCCAGGGCCCCGCCAGGATAGGGCCGGAGTAGGGAGTTTGAACCCCGAGGATGCTGTCGCTATATAATAGCGTTAAGATGACGCAACAGTGCGGGCATCGTTTTTGCTTTGGTGGGATTCATGATGAGACGACCAGGCCGCACGCCATGAACCAGGCTGGAACACGCACCCGGGGCCGGTCATGCGCATCCTGATCGTCGATGATATCCCGGACAATATCCGGGTCCTGAGCCGGATGCTGGTCGATGACGGACACCAGGTCTCCGCCGCCACCAACGGCCGCGCGGCCCTGAAGCTCGCCGAATCCTGCGCCCCGGACCTGATCCTGCTCGACGTCATGATGCCGGAGATGGACGGCTACCAGGTGTGCGCGGCGCTCAAGGCCGATCCGTTGCTGAAAGCGATCCCGGTCATCTTCATCACCGCCCTGACCGACACCGAGGACGAGACCCGCGGCCTGACGCTGGGGGCCGTGGACTACATCGCCAAGCCGTTCAAGGAGGCCATCGTGCGGCTGCGCGTGCGCACCCACCTGGAGCTCAAGCGCCAGCGTGACATCCTCAACCAACTGTCGCACCTCGACGGCCTGACCGGAATACCCAACCGCCGGGCGTTCGATGAACGGCTGGATCGGGAGTGGCGACGGGCGCTGCGCGTCGGCGAACACCTGGCCGCGGCGATGGTCGATATCGACCACTTCAAGGAGTACAACGACGCCCACGGCCATCTGGCCGGGGATGACTGTCTGCGCCGCGTGGCCGAGGCCCTGGCGGCCGGGCTCGAGCGGGCGGGGGATTTCATTGCCCGCTATGGCGGGGAGGAATTTATCTGCCTGCTCAACGGGGTCGACGACCAGGGGACCGCGGTGATGGCCGAACGGCTGCGCGCCGACATCGAGTCGCTGCGGCTCCCCCACGGCGCCTCACCGGTGTCGCCCTGGGTCACCGTGAGTGTCGGCGCCGCGTGTCGGCGGCCGACGCAGGAGACAGCGCCGTCCGAAGTCGTCGGGGCGGCCGATCTGCAACTCTTCACGGCCAAGCGACTCGGGCGCAACCGCATCAGTGTGACCCTGTAAGTCCGTAGGGAGGACAAGCGCAGCCCGTAGGGTGGACAAGCGTAGCGCAGTCCACCACGGCCATGCGGAAACTGCGAAGCGAAATTCCCGACACCAGTCCGGCGATTGAGCAAGAGCCGAGAAATTGGACAGGATTAACAGGATTTTGCAGGATTAACAGGATAAATAGAGCGCGATGTTCAGCAACGAGGCATCCTGTTAATCCTGAGAAATCCTGTTAATCCTGTCTATTTCTTAAGCTCAGCGCGATTCTCGAATGGTATCGGGATCTTCGCTTCTCGGTTCTAGTCCTCCGGGCCCAGACTCCGCGGGTCCTGGTGAATGGTGATGTCCGCACCGGGGAACTCGATCCGCAGGGCGGCCTCCACCTGGTCGCAGATGCGGTGGGCGGCCAGCAGCGCCAGGTCGTCGTCCAACTCCAGGTGCAGTTGCATCACCGGAACGTGTCCGGAACGGCGGGTGCGCAGTCCATGCACGCCCAGGACCCCCGGCACCGCCGCCGCCACCGACTCGATCCGCGCCCGATCCTCCACGCTCAGCTCCCGATCCATCAGCAGGTCCACCGCCTCCCGGGCGATCTGAACGGCGCTGTAGAGGATGAAGAGTGCGATCCCCAGCGCGAAGATGGGGTCCAGCCCCGGCCAGCCGAACATGGCGCAGACGAGCGCGATCAGGGTCGCCGAATTGGTGGCCAGGTCCGTGGCATAGTGCAGCGCGTCGGCACGGATCGCGGTCGATCCGGTCGCGCGGATGACGTGCCGCTGAAAGCTCAGCAGGAGCAGGGTCGCGGCCATGGCGAAGACCATGACCGCGACACCGACGCCCAGGTCTGCCAGTGGCTGGGGATGGATCAGCCGGTCCACTGCCTGCAGGGCCAGGAACGCGGCGGAGCCGGCAATGAAGGCGGCCTGGCCCAGGCCGGCGAGTGATTCGGCCTTGCCGTGCCCGAACCGGTGCTCGGCGTCCGCGGGCTGCAGAGACCAGCGCACCGCGAGCAGGTTGACCACCGAGGCCCCCACGTCCATCAGCGAGTCCACCAGGCTCGCCAGGACACTGACCGACCCCGTGATCAGCCAGGCGGCCAGTTTGACCAGGATCAACAGGGTTGCGGTCGCCACCGAGGCATAGGTGGCGAGGCGCAACAGGCGCGCCTTGTCGTGGGTCATGGTCATATCGGATAGGTCTCAAGAGCGGCGCGGATACGCTCGGGGGCGAGCCCCAGGGCCCAGGCCGCGGCGCTGGCGGCGAGCGCGTTGCCGACGGGGACCAGGGCATGGCCGGCCGCGTCACTGGGCAGCCGCGCCAGGGGCAACAGGGCCTCTTCGATATCCCCCGCGACCAGCCAGACGCCGCCGTCACGCTCCACCACCGCGCGGCCGCCCTGCGCCAGCGCGGCGGCGACCACGGGGTGCGCCGGGTCGCGGGCGAACCACAGCACGGCGCCGCGACAGCGCTCGGCCATCCCCGCCACCAGGGGGTCTTCAGCATTGAGCACGGCGCAGCCGTGGGCCGCCACCGCCTCCACCACACAGCGCTTGACCCGCACCAGGTCCTCCAGGGCCGCACTGCCGGGCAGTGCCTGCGAGTCTGCTTGAGCGAGCGCGGTCACGACGCCGACCAGGCACCGGTCGAAGCCCAGCCCCTCGCCGCGGATACCCTCAGCCCCGACCGCCAGCACCGCCGCCGTGAGGCGCGGGTACAGCAGCAGGTCATGGGCCGCCGCGGGGCCGGCGGCGTCGCGCGCCGCCAACCGGCGCTCGCCGAACTCGAGGCCCGCACTGGTCGCCAGCCCCACCAGGCCGTCCGGGGCGCGCAGGAGCCAGGCAATGAGCCGGGCGGTGCCGTTCTTGCCGCTGACTCCGGTGACCGCCACCAGGGGGATGCGGCCGTCCTCCCCGGGCGGAAACAGCAGGTCGATGATCGCCTCGCCCACCGGGCGCGGCAGACCGGCGGAGGGCTCCAGGTGCATCCGCAGCCCCGGCCCCGCATTGACCTCCACGATAGCGCCGCCCTGCTCCTCCAGGGGACGGCCGATGTCCTGCGCCAGCACGTCGACCCCGGCCAGATCGAGGCCGACCACGCGGGCCGCGTCCACGACGCGGGCGGCGACCTGCGGGTGCACCAGGTCGGTCACGTCGGTGGCGGTCCCGCCGGTGCTCAGATTGGCGTTGTGACGCAGGATGACCCGCACCCCGGCCGCGGGCACCGACTCGGGCGTCAGCCCCTGTTCGGCGAGGATCGCGAGCGCAATCGGGTCCAGTTCGATCAGGCTCAGCATCGTGGCGTGGCCGGCGCTGCGGCGCGGGTCCCGGTTGACCGCGGCCACCAGTTGGCGGACGCTCGCCTGCCCGTCGCCGGTGACCTGGGCCGGCTCACGGCGCGCCGCCGCGACCACGCGCTCACCGACCACCAGCAGACGAAAGTCGGCACCGGGGATATAGCGCTCGCACAGGACGTCCGGTCCCTCCCGGCGGGCGGCGGCGAAGGCCTGCTCCACTTGCCCCGGTGTATCGAGGTGGGCGGTCACGCCGCGGCCATGGTTGCCGTAACGCGGCTTCACCACCACCGGCGCCCCCACCTCCTGGGCAAAGCGCCAGGCCTCCTCCGCGCTCGCCACCGGCCGCCCCTCCGGTACCGGCACCCCCGCGGCGGCCAACAGCATGCGCGTCAGGTCCTTGTCCTGGGCGATCGACTCGGCGATGGCGCTGGTCCGATCGGTCTCCGCGGTCCAGACCCGGCGTTGGCACCGGCCCCAGCCCAGTTGCAGCAGGTTCTCGCTACCCAGACGCCGTACCGGGATGCGCCGGGCGCGGGCGGCGGCGGCGATGGCATGGGTACTGGGGCCCAGGCGTACCTGGTGACAGAGCGCGCGCAGCGGTTCCAATTCATCCGCCGGGTCGAAGGGGCGGTTGTGGATGGCGGCGAGCAACAGGGTCCGGGCGGACTCCACCGCCGCGCGGCCCAGGGCCTCCTCCTCGTATTCGATGGCGACCAGGTAGACCCCGTCCTCCGCGGTCTCCCGGGCCCGGCCAAAGCCCACCGGGGTACCGGCCAGGGTCTGCAGCTCCAGGGTGACGTGCTCCAGGCAGTGGGCCATGTAGGTACCCCGCTCCAGGCGTTGGAAGAAGCCCCCACGCTCACCCGGGCTACAGTGGTGCTCGATCAGGGACGGCAGCCAGGACTTGAGACGCTCATTGAAGCCCGGGATCTCCTCCGAGGAGCGATCCTTGATCTCCCCCAGGTCCAGCAACAGTTCGAGCACCGGGCGGTGCGCCCAGATGTTGGGACCGCGCAGGACCCGCAGGCGTCGGATATCGAGCAATTAGACCCCCTTGTGCCGGCGCATGGCGCGGCTGGTCAAAAGAAACGTAAACCTCACGCCTGCATCACCGGAGCCGGCTGCTCCGGGGCCGCCGCGGCGCCCAGCGGCAGGTCATGCAACGGCAGTTCGCGGAACGCCTGATCCGCGGCCAGGCGGGCGCGGACATAATCGACGGTTTCGTCGATTATGTCCGCCTGGACCAGGATCAGGTCCCCCGGCTGGGCCAGCCACAGGGCCGCCTCCACCGCGTGCCGCCAGCCGTGGATGGTCTGGACCTCCTGGACCCGCTCGCCGGCCGCCAGCCCCCGGGCGAACAGCGACATGATCTCCCCCGGCAGGCGCCCACGGGTGCAGTGGTCCTCGTAGAGGATGACCCGGTCGAAGGCCTGGCCCAGGATCTCCCCCTGCCGGATCAGGTCGACATCGCGCCGGTCCCCCGCGGCCGAATAGACCGCGAGGCGCCGCTGGTGGGGAAAGGACTCCAGGGCCGCGATCATCGCCAGCAGGGCCGAAGGGTTGTGACCGTAGTCGAAGACCACGGTGGCACCATTGATGCTGAGCACGTTGAAGCGCCCGGGGCTGCGGTCCAGGTCGGCACCGAAGGTCTCAAGCGCGGCACCGATGGTCTCCAGCGGCAGGCCCAGGGCCCACAGGGTCGCCGCGGCGGCCAGGCAATTCTCCACCTGAAAGCCGATCCGCCCGCCGTTGGTGAGCGCAATCCGGCGCAACGACAACAGGACCCACTGCGCCTCGCCCGCCGCCAGGATCAGGTCCTGCCCCCGCACGAAGGCCGCCCGAGCACCCTCGCCGCGCTGCCGCAGGATCACCGGGTGGTCGCCGTCGCGCGCAAAGAACAGCACCGAGCCCTTGCAGTGAGCGGCCATCCGCGCGACCAGGGGGTCCGCGGCATTGAGCACCGCGGTCCCCCCGGGGGCGACCCCGCGCACCACCGCCTGCTTGACCTCGGCCAACTCCGCCACGGTCTCGACCCACCCCATCCCCAGGTGATCCCCCTCACCGATATTGGTGACCACCCCCACGTCGCAGGCGTCGAAGCCCAGTCCCTCGCGCAGGATACCGCCGCGCGCCGTCTCCAGCACCGCGGCCTCGACCTGGGGATTGAGCAGCACCAGGCGCGCGCTCCGGGGTCCGGCGCAATCGTCGGTATCGATGCGCCGGTCCGCGAGATAGATGCCGTCGGTGCAGGTCATGCCGACGAAGCGTCCGGATACGGCGAGCCCATGGGCAATCAGCCGGGTGACCGTGGTCTTGCCATTGGTACCGGAGACGGCGACGATGGGGATACGCCCGGTCTCGCCCGGCCGGTACAGGGTCTCCAGGAAGGCTGCGGCGATCGGGCGCGAGCGCACGCACTCCACATAGAGGTCCAGCGGCGGGGCCGCGATGACCTCGCTGATCAGCCCGCCCTGCGACTCCAGGGGCCGGGCGATGTCCGCCGCCGCCAGGCGGACCTCCGCCGTCTCCAACCCCAGGACCCGGGCGGCGTCCAGGACCCGGGCGCGCACCTCCCCGTGAATCAGGCCGCTCACGTCGGTCACCGTCGGGCCGGCGCCATTGCCGCCCCGCCCCGGCTGCCAGTGCAGGGCGGCCAGGACGCGCCGCCCGGCGACCAGGACCCGATAGTGTGCACCCGTGACCGGCGCCTCGGCGCAGGCCAGACCGGCACACTCCAAGAGCGCACTGAGCAGGCCGCGCTGCGCCGCCGCGTGCTCGGCCAGGGGTGTGCTGGGGGCCAGCGCGGTACACAGCAGCCGCCGCTGGCGGGCGCCGTGGCCGAGCTGCAAGACGCTCCCGGGGAGCCGCCGGGTAGGGATGCCGCGCGCCTGGGCCGCGCGCAGCAGCGCGGCGCATGTCGGCGTCGGGCCCGCCTCCAGCGCCAGGGCGCGCAGCCCCGGCAAAGGATTGGGTAGTTCGTCGTCCGTCGCGGCCAGCCCGGCGCGGACCAGGTCCAGGGCGGCCGCCGCGCAGGCCTGCGGGGGGGCGCCCTCGACGAGCGTAAAGGCGAGCCGGTACAGGCCCGACTCCGAGGTCCGGCGCACCCGGGAGAACCCCGGCCGCACCCCGCTCTGGGCGGACAGCTCCAGTATGGTGGCAAGGAACACCTGGGCGAGCCAGCGCTGATGTCGCCGCTCGTGCAGCGGATGGTCCGGGTCCGCGGGCGGTCGCCGCGGCAGGGTCAGGCCCGGCAGCCGGGCGGTCAACTGGCCGCGCAGGCGCCCGGCCGATACCAGCCACTCACCGGGTGGGTGATCGGACAGATCGAACCAGACCTCGACCACCGGAAAATCGGCCCAAAGGTTGGGGCCGAGCAACGCACGGACTCTGCGGATATCCACGGATCTGATCCGAACTCAATGGCGAACGGGCTATCGGGTCCGGGCTGCGGGCCGGTCGGCGACTGGAGGTCGACCGCCGTCTCAAGGCCCGGGAGGCAACTCAAGGGTAGCGTCGGGGGCCGGACGCCCGCCGCGCGACCCAGGGTCGACCCTCCATGGTCCACAACGGCGACAGGCGAAGGTCGAGGGGTGGGGAGGTCGGCCGGGGATAGTATGCCGAGCGCCGCGTAAAGTCGAGATCTGTAAAGGTGACGCGCGGCGCCGGGCAGCCGCGCCACCAGTGCGCGGGCGCGCCCGGGGCGCCGCGGCGCAAGCGCCACGCCCGAGGCCCTGCCCAGGGCCCCGGATTCCCGGCGACGCGCGGCTTGTGCCTTGATTTTGCTGAATGTACCATGTGTCTTATCGGTTCCCCTAGGAACGGTTCGCTAATACGTGAAACAAGTCCATGAGGGAATGTTTATAGCGTCGTTGTCGTTGTCGTTGTCGTTGTCGTTGTCGTTGTCGTAATCGAGGGTATCGCAGCGCCCCGGATTCTTCGCACGCTAAATTGCATCGCTTCTCCGATTACGATGACGATCACGACAACGACAACGACAACGACAACGATTGTGTTGTGTTTAGCTTGTTCTTGACTCGTTACTTAGTCTCGTCAAACCCAGTCCCGGCACCGAGCTGCCGGACCTCACGCGGACGGTCATCGCAACACCATGAGCAAACTCTCGGCCGGAATCAAAGAGGAGTTCCTGGCGATCCTGCCGCCGACGCTCTTCTTCTTCATCGCCCTGCACATCGTGGCGCTCATCCGCACCCTGATGCTCAAGGGCACCGGCATCGCGCTCGGCACCACACTCTCGCTCGCGGTCGCGGCGCTGATCCTCGGCAAGGCCGTCCTGTTGGCGGACCTGCTGCCCATCATCAATCGCTATCCGGACCGGCCCCTGATCTACAACATCACCTGGAAGACCCTAATCTACCTGGTAGTCGCCGGGCTCATCCATTACCTGGAGCGTCTCATCGACTTCGCCCGGCAGGCGGGCGGCATCATCGCCGGCAACGAACGGTTGCTTGCCGAACAGGTCTGGCCGCATTTTCTCGCGGTCCAACTCCTGCTACTGGTGCTGATCCTTATGTACTGCACCATGCGTGAACTGACGCGCGTGATCGGCCGGGAGCGGATGCACCGGATCTTTTTCGGAGCGCGCAACCAGTGATGGGCCGATGACGATGGACCACGCAAGCGATCAGCCGGTCTACGACATCTTCGTCAGCTATGCCCATGTCAACGACGAGCCGCCGCCCTTCGTGGCGCGCGGCTGGGTCAGCACCTTCGTGGACACCATGAAGCGCTATCTGGTCGAGGAACTGGGACGCTGCGACTACCTGCGACTGTGGATGGACTACGAGCTGCGCGGCAACCAGTCGGTCACGCCCGAGATCCATGGCGCGCTCGCGTACCTGAAGCCTTGGACTCCAGGCACTTGGGCTGCGGCGCTTAACCCCCGGGCGGGACGGGGCATTCGCCCCGTCCTAAGTGTTTATTCCGTCGCCGATGGGTACGGCAGACCCGCGGGTCCGGAGCAAGACGTTGCGGACGGGGCGAATGCCCCGTCCGACCCGAGGGCGAGTAGCCGCAACGCGTACTGGGAGCGCCGCACCCGAGTGCAGCCCGGCCTGTCCACAAGCCGCACCGCCGCGGTTATCCGCGAGATCGCGCCGCACTGGGGTGCGGCGCTCCCAGGCCGGACGCGACTGGAACTGGGGCTTGACTTGACGGCAGTCCCGCGCTGCATGGGGACGAGGGCGAATCCCGCAGCGCCGGCCGGACGCAAAATCGGCGTCTGTCCTGGTCAATCCCCCACACAAGTGCGACCATTGTGTGACCCGGCACTTTCGCCGGCGCCCACCAGCTCACGTCGATCCTTGCAGTCCAGTGGCCACATCACCGCCCCCAGTCGCAGCCCAACCCCCAGAGCCCCAGAGCAACGCAGTGCCCGGTTGGTCCGCCGAGGTCAAGGCCCTGCTCGAACCGGGCGAGACACCGCTCGCCTGGTTCGAGCCGGATTTGGATGAACGCCGCCACTATGGGTCCGGGCAACTGTGCCTGACCGAGCGCCGGCTGCTCGGGCGGGAGGCGGGAACGGCGCCCGGCGCCTGGGCCTCCTGGCCGCTCGCGGCCCTCACGACGGTGCGCGCCGGCCACCGCGGCGCGTCCGGGCGCCTGGTGGCCTTGGGAGCGACGGGGCTGGTCGCCGTCTGGCACTACACGGGCGCCCGCACCGCGGCGGCGACGCAGTTCGCCGAGGTCTGCCAGGCGGCGATCGGCCGCGGCCAGGGTCTGACCACGGAGACGGCTGAGGCTCAGGGGACCATCTGCCCGACCTGCGGGGCTGCGATCCCCCCCGGCCAGGCGACCTGTGTCTTTTGCGCCGCCCCGCCGCTGCCGCCGCCGGGGCGCTCGCTGTGGCGCCTGACGCGCTTCGCCCGCCCGCGGGCCGGTCTGATCGCGCTGGGCTTCGGCCTGATGCTCGCCTGCACTGCGGCTGGTCTCGTGCCGCCCTATCTCACCATGCCCTTGTTGGATAAGGTGCTGATCCCGCACCAGGCGACGGGTGCCCCGCTCGACTACCACCTGGCGGCACTTTATCTGTATGGTCTGGGCGGCGCGGCGCTGCTCGCCTGGCTCCTGGGCTGGGGGCGCACCTATGTGATGGCCGTGGTCAGCGAGCGCATCAGCGCGGATCTCCGCACCGAGACCTATGCCCACCTCCAGGCCCTGTCACTGGAGTTCTTCGGCGGCAAGCGCACCGGGGACCTGATGTCGCGCATCGGCAGCGACACGGACCGGATCTGCCAGTTTCTGTCGGTGAGCCTGCTCGATCTGCTCAATGACGTGCTGACCATCCTCATGGTGTCGGTGGTCCTGGTGTCGATCGACCCCCGTCTGGCCCTCGTGACACTCGCCCCCTTTCCCCTCATCGCCTGGCTGGTGCAGCGGGTGCGGGCGCGGCTGCGCCATGGCTTCGAGCGGGGCAGCCGCGCCTGGGCGGACATGGTGAGTGTGCTGGCCGATACCATCCCCGGCATCCGGGTGGTGAAGGCCTTCACCCAGGAGCGACGCGAGATCGAGCGCTTCAACGAGGCCAACGAGAACGTCGTGGTCGCCAATATGCGCGTCAACACGCTCTGGGCCTTCTTCGGGCCTACCGTGAGTTTCCTCACCGAGTTGGGACTCCTGGTGGTCTGGGCCTTCGGGGTCTGGGAGGTGGGCCAGGACCATGTGACGGTGGGCGTGCTGACCGCCTTCGTCGCCTACATCGGGCGCTTCTACGCGCGCCTTGAGACCCTGAGCCGCCTGGTCGGCGCAGTCCAGCGGGCGGCCGCCTCCACCCACCGGGTGTTCGAGATCCTCGACCGGGTCCCCAGCGTGCCGGAGCCGTTGCACCCGGTGGCGCCGGGCCGGGTGACGGGGGCCATCGCGTTTCGGGCTGTCTCCTTCCAATACGGGCCGCGGCGCGTCCTGCACGACCTCGACCTTTCCATCCGACCCGGGGAGATGATCGGACTGGTGGGCCATACGGGGGCGGGCAAGACCACGCTGGTGAATCTGATCTGCCGCTTCTTCGACGTGGCCGAGGGGCAGATTCTGGTCGACGGGGTCGACATCCGCTCCTTCCCGGTGGAGGCCTACCGGCGCAACATCGGGATCGTGCTGCAGGAGCCCTTCCTGTTCTTCGGGACCATCGCCGAGAACATCGCCTACGGCCGCCCGAGCGCCAGCCGCGCCGAGGTCATGGCCGCCGCCCGCGCCGCGAGCGCCCACGAGTTCATCCTGCGCCTGCCCGACGGCTACGATTCACTGGTCGGGGAGCGCGGCCAGTCACTCTCCGGCGGCGAGCGCCAGCGCATCTCGATCGCCCGGGCGCTCTTGACCGATCCCCAGATCCTGATCCTGGACGAGGCGACCTCCTCGGTCGACACCGAGACCGAGCGCGCGATCCAGGGCGCCATCGACAACTTGACCCATGGGCGCACCACCATCGCCATTGCCCACCGCCTGAGCACGCTGCGGCGCGCCGACCGATTAGTGGTCCTCGCGCACGGGCGCATCATCGAGGTGGGGACCCACAAGGCGCTCCTGGAGCAGAAGGGGGCCTATGCGCGGCTCTACCATGCCCAGTTGGAGCAGGCGAAGCAGCATTTGACGCTTTAGCCAAGAAAGGATAACGGTCCGCAAATGAACGCAAATGAACGCAAATAAAACGAAGATTGACGGACAACCGGCAATGGGGTTCAGGGCCTCAACCGCGGCCCCTGGGTTATTTTCCTATTTGCGTTCATTTGCGTTCATTTGCGGACAAACCCTCTTTTGCGGCCAACCCAGGACCCGCTCATCATGACCGAGACGCCCCCGCCCGACCCCGGTTTCGCGTTGCGGATCGACCCCTTCAGCCGCCTCGTCTACCGCGACGCCACCGGCCGCGACTACCCGGACGCGGTGCCGGTGCGCGCCTACCCGATCACTGACCCCAGCCATTGGGTCATCATCTGCGATGCCGAGGGACGCGAACTGCGCTGCATCGAAGACCTGAGCACCCTGCCCGCCACGCTGTGCACCATCCTGGAGGACGAACTGGCACAACGCGAATTCGTGCCCCACATCCGCCGCGTCATCCTGGTTTCCAGTTACCTGGAGCCTGCCGAGTGGGAGGTCGAGACGGACCGCGGGCCGACGCGCTTCGTCCTCAAGACCGAGGACGATGTGCGCCGCCTGGGACCCTACAGCGCCCTGCTTCAAGACTCCCAGGGCATCCGCTATCTGGTGCCCGACACCCGCAACCTGGACCCCTACAGTCGGCGGGCGGTGGATCGGTACCTGTGACCTCGGTCGACCCCGAACCCGCAAGGGAACGGGGCATCCAAGCGGCCGAGCGTCTCAGCGTGCGCTTCGCACCGGCCACGCCAAGTGGGAGCCGACGCCTTTTTCGAACGGCTCAAACCAGCCGGAATCTAACTGCAACCCCCAAGCGCTGACGGGCGTCAGGGCATAGCTCGCTGAGGTCCAGTAGGAGGACCCGACATTCGTGAAGGGTTGCGCCCCAGTACTATAGCAATTGGTACCAGGGATATCGGTCAAGACGGGGGCTTCGCAATTCATATCCCGCCCCTGAGCCACCGTCTCATCCCATTGTGTGGGGGTGGGCAAGCGCCAGTCACCGGCGACCGAGCCGTCGGTTAAGCCGCAGCTGCCGTGAGCCAATCCTGCTGCCGCCTGATGCGCCAGACTCCAGGTTTTCTCCTCGAAGCAATTTGCATCCTTCAGCCAGATCAGCCCAGTCACCGTATCCGTCACCGTGCCGTTACCACAGTCCTGATAACGGTCGACGTCGTTGTTATAGCAGGGACCGGCCGCCGTTGACCCGGCTGGGCCTTGCGGACCCATTGGGCCGGGAGCACCGGGAGCACCGGCAACACCGGCAACACCGGGAGCGCCGTCAGCGCCCGCCAGCCCTTGCACACCCTGCGGGCCAACCGGCCCGGCCTGATTCCAGTGGATCATGACCTCGCCTGAACTGCAGTGCGTACGCGTCGGGTCAATCAAGCGGATCACCGTCAATAGCCTGGAGTAACATCCCCAGAAGACCCCGTCCGCGTCCGGAATCGCGGGTTGCGTCGGCCGCCCATACTGGGCTTTCTCGCCCTGGTCGGGACTCGCGGCTTGCGCTTGCGGCAGCAAACCCAAGGCCGTCACTACCAAGGCGCTCTGAAGAAATCGATGATTCAGCATGGTCTGTGCCCCTGAACTGCGTTTGAACTGATGACTTACGGTTGTGTGCGTCAAGCGTCGTACTACGACAAGGGATTGATTTTCCAACCCCATCAAGCGTTCTTTCTTATCGAAAACAGACAGTCAGGGAAGTGATGCTGGCGACCAACGGCGAGTACCACCTGGCGAACACACCGAAATTAAGTATCGGCTTTCCGCTGCGGAAAGCTGCGACGCAAATCGCAAAAGCGGTTTTCTGACCACCGGGCGCGAACGCCCGATTGTCGGATCAGTGGTCATCATCGTGTTGCAAACTGCGACGCAAGCTGGAGTTAGGCCGGGCGCCGGGGATATCCTATGATGGGGTTGCCGGGACCAGTGCATCCCGGCGTCGGGGAGGAGCCGCGCGATGGCATTGCAGATCGAGTTCGAGGCCACGGGTGCGGACCGGGGGACCTTGCGCGTCCGCGGGCTGCCGCTGGTCGGCTCCGAGGTCCTGGTGGCGGTCCAGCGCCGCTGTGATGACCGCTATCTGACGCCGCACGGGCGCTGGGACGCGGCGCCCAACTGGTACCCCTGCGCGCGCCTGGACGACGACGACGCGGCAACGGTCTGCTTCAGCGTCGGCGCGGCGCTGACCCCGGGCCTTCGCGCGGCCACGGGCGACGCGCTGCGGGTGCATGTGCGGCGCCGCGATTTCGCGGATTGCGGGCCGCTGGGGGGCCCGGTGCGAGCCCCCCGGGGCGTCATGCCGGGCCGCGCGGCGACCGACGCGCCCCGACTCTGGCCTGGCCCGGCGGCCGGGTCGGCTCCCGATCCGGCTTTGGCCGACGCGCCCACACCTGGTCGACCGCGGCCGGGGGCGGCGTCCCCGCCGCCGTGCGCGGTGCGGCGTGCACCGCTTGAGGCCCCCGAATCGGCCGGGGCAGCACCGTCTTTGGTCGCGGCAACGCACGGCGGCTCAGGTGCCGCGGGCCGCGCACCCGCCCGCGTCCGGACGTTACGGCACTGGGCCGCGGCGGCGTTGTCGATCGCCTGTGGTGCCGCCTTGCTTTGGTGGTATCTGGCCGCGCAGACTCGCGCACCGGTCCCGCTGCCATCCAGGCCGACAGCGGGCCTAAGCGCCGGGGCCCCGGTCGGCAAGGCACTCTTTCTGGAGTTGAAGGGCCAGGACCTGGCCCCGGCGGACCTCTTCGGCCACGCCGAGCGGGTCGCGCAGGCGGGTGACTGTGAGGCCGCCATCGGGCTCTTCACCGACGCTGCCAAGCGTGATGCGATGCTCGCGGGGCGCCTGGGGCAACGCTATGACCCGGCGGACTTTCAGCCCAGGCCCTGCTTCGCCGGGCCCAACCCGGACAGCGCCCAGGTCTGGTACCAACGCGCGGCCGAGGGCGGGATCCCCGCGGCGCAGCGGCGCTACGCGCAACTGCTCCTGGCCGAGGCCGACGCGGGGCCCGTCTTCCAGGACGCCATCGCGTGGCTGCGCAAGGCGGCGGCGGCCGGCGATACGCAGGCCGCCGACCAACTCGCGGCCCTGCAACAACGCTAAGCAGCCCAAGAACCCAAAAAGAGTAGTTGGCCGCAAATGAACGCAACCCGGAATGCCACCGTGCAGCCTGTGACCCTGCGCCGCTCGCAGCGACCCGGACCCTGGCTTGCGACCCTGCTGCTGGCCCTGCTGACCGGTGCCTGGGCCGCATCGGCAGAACCCCTGCACCCGGCGGGCAAGCGCGACCTCTATGAGCGCGTGCTGACCCACCCGGGGGCCATGGTCGCCGCCGCCCCGGGGAGCCCAGGCCGCGACCCGCTCAAGGCCCTGTCCCGACTCTATGTCTATGCCCGGGAAACGGCCGACGGGCAGGAGTGGCTGCGGGTGGGAACCGGGACCCGCGAGGAGAGCGTCCTGGGCTGGCTGCCGACGCGCCGGACAACCCCTTGGCGGCAGCAACTCACGCTGGCCTTCACCAACCGGGGCGCCGGGCGCGAGCCGATGCTGTTCCTGCGCGGTGCGGATGACCTGCGGGCCATCCTCGACAGCCCCACCCCCGGACCGGCCGCCGCGGCCCTGAGAGAGGGCGTCGCGCAGGGCCGGCCGGACCCGCGTGTCCTGGCGGTGGAGCCCTCCAATTTTATCGACTTAAGCCGCCATTTCTATCTGTTGCCGATCCTGGACTTCGCCGAGTACCGCGCCGCCACCGGCGACAAGGTGCGGGCGCTGAAGGTCGCCTCCGTGACCCTGCCCGGCCCCGCTGCCAACCAGAACCCGAGCGACCAGACGGCATCCGCGCCCCCCACACCGGGGGCGCCGGCCGCACCCGCGATACCGACGCAGTACCGGGCCGCCGTCATCTTCGTTATCGACTCCACCCTCTCGATGGGACCCTACATCGCCCAGACCAAGGCCGCGGTCGGGCGCTTCTACCAACAGGTCCGCACCGCCGGGCTGCTCGATCGGGTCGCCTTCGGACTGGTCGCCTTCCGCGCCGCGTCGGGCGACCCCGCCAAGGCCGCGGGACTCGAATTCATCGCCCGCACCTACGCCAACCCGGCCGAGATCAAGGATGGGCGCGATTTTCTGAAACGCGTGCGCACCCTCGACGAGGCGCGGGTCGCGACCGACCGGTTCGACGAGGACCCCTATGCCGGCATCCAGGCCGCGCTGGACACCCCCGACTGGCGGCAGCGCTTTGCCGAGCGCCACATCATCCTGATCACCGACGCCGGGGCGCTCGACGGCTCCCAGCGCGACCCCGCGACCGGTCAGCGGGTGCAATCCAGCACCGGGCTCGATGCCGCACGGCTGCGCAGCCTCGCCGGCGAGGCCGGGACTTCCATTGCCGTGCTGCACCTGCTCACCCCCGAGGCCCGCCGCCAGGGCAACACCGAGCCCGCCGCCGCCCAGTACCGCACCCTGTCGCGCAACGCCGTCAACCAGGAAACCGCCTATTTCCCGATCGACGAGGGCAGTGTCAGGGCCTTCACCGCGGCCATCGACACCTATGCCGGGCGCCTGATCGAGAACCTCGCGCGCCCGGCCGCGCCCGGCCAACTGCCGCCCGGCGCGGCCACACCCGCCGGCGCCGACCAGGCGGCGCAGATCCGGGCCATCGTCGACAGCCTGGGCCACGCCGCCCGACTCGCCTATCTGGGTCAGGTCGAGGGGACCCGGGCCCCGGAGGTCTTCGAGGCCTGGATCAGCGACCGGGACTTCGCCGACCCCTCCCGCTACGCCGTGGACGTGCGGGTGCTCCTGACCAAGGATCAACTCTCCGACCTGCAACAGGTCTTGAAGGGGATCGTCGAGGCCGCCGAGGGCGATCTGAACGCCGCGGCCGGCACCCGCAGTTTCTTCGACCGCCTAAGCAGTGTCGCCGCCCGCTTCAGTGTCGACCCCCAGGCCGGCAGCCGCGACCAGTCCACCCGGCTCGCCGATCTCGGGCTCCTGGGCGAATACCTCCAGGGCCTGCCCTACAAGAGCGACGTCCTGGCCCTGACCCAGGACACCTGGACCCGCTGGGGCGCCATGCGCCAATACGAATTCATCGACCAATTAAACAAGAAGATCCGCCGCTACGGGCTTTATTATGCCGACCAGGACAAATGGGTCGACTTGGCGCAGAGCGGCGGACGCGACCAATCCGAGCTGGTCTATCCCATTCCGCTCAACGACCTTCCATAGGTGACGAGTCAGGAACCAGTTAAACACAAACACAAACGTTGTCGTTCTCGTTCTCGTTCTCGTTGTCGTTGTCGTTGTCGTTGTCGTTGTCGTTGTCGAGATTCTAGTAGCACCCCGGATTCTCTCGCATGCCTTGATCATTATTCCGGCCACCTCGAGGGTGACATCCGTCGCGGCCTGGGGGCCGCTCCTACGCCGTAGGAGCGGCCCCCAGGCCGCGACGGGTGGCCGCAAGTACGCGTGGCCGGAGTTATGATCAAGGCCCTCTCGCACGCAACATTGCATCGCGTCTCCGATTACGATTACGATTACGATTACGATTACGACAACGACAACGACAACGACAACGACAACGACGCTAACAGAAATCTCTAATGGACTTGTTTAACTTATTAGTGAACCGTTCCCAGACGTCGGTTCTTCGCGGACCAACTGCTGGAATCCGGTTGACGCATGGGCCACCGCGCGGGGACACTGCAGCGCTCGGGCTTACCTCTTTTCCAACCTTGCGCCGGAGACCACTCAGATGCCGAAGCTCCACCTTGGGGGATTGCTGCTCTTCTGCGCCCTGGCGCTCGGGGTTCACCCCGCCGCGGCCACGGACCGGGACGCGATGCGGGCGGCGCTGCAGCAGATCGCCGACGACTACCTGAGCACCAGGGGCGAGCCCGAACACATCTCGGCGGTGTCGATCAGCGTGCTGCTGCCGGGCGGGCAGGACAATCTGAACGTCGTCGCCGGACGGGTGGCACGCGCGGCAGACGCGGCGCCGGTGACGCCCGCGACACTGTTTCAGATCGGCAGCATCACCAAGTCATTCACCTCGGCGGCGCTGCTGCAACTCCAGGCAGAGAAAAGGCTGCGCATCGACCAGCCGCTGGGCGAACTGCTGCCCGAATATCCGGCCTGGAAAGAGGTGACCCTGCGTCGGCTGCTCCACATGACGAGCGGAATCCCGGGCTACGACAATAGCCCCGCCATGTTGAAATCCATGGCCGCCGTGGGGCTCGACCGGCACTGGACGCCCCCGGTGCTGGTCGGTTTTGCCGATCCGACCTACCCCGACGCCATGACGCCGACGACCGGTTGGAACTATTCCAATACCAACTACATCCTTGCCGGCATGATCATCGAGCGGGTGACCGGCCACCCCTATGCGCTGGAGATCACGGAGCGCTTCCTGGGTGAGCGTCTGGGGCTCACCGCCACCTATTACAGCCCCGACACCTATCCGGACACCGTCACCGCACGCCTGGCGGCGGGCTATTTCTGGAGCCGTGATCCGGAAAACGCCGGGCTGGCGAAGCTGCTGGGCCGCGATGTCAGCCGGATGGACATGTCCTGGGCGGGGGCCGCGGGCGGCATCGTCGCGACCCCGCGGGACGTGACCCGCTGGGTTGCCGCGCTCTACCAGTCCCCGCTGCTGGCGGCCCCCGAGCGCGAGGCCCTGCTCTCCATCGTCTCCAATAAGACCGGCCAGCCGATCGCGGCGACCTCGGCCGCCGATCCGCTCGGCTTCGGCCTCGGGGTTGCCCAGTTCACCAAGGCGCTCATGGGCACGGGCTGGTACTATCAGGGTGAGACACTGGGATTTCGCGTGCTCTATGTCTATATCCCGGCGGACGGCATCATCTTTGCCGTGGGGCTGAACAGCCAGCCGTCGGACGCCGAGAACAAGGCCGGCGACCTGATCACGAACATTCACGCGGCGGTGGCGGCCCACCGCTGACCTCAGCGATGCTTCGCCTTAAACCGACCAGTCACAGGCCACAAGCCACAAGCCACAAGCCAGGCATCGACAACCGTGCCGGCTGGTTGTAAATAGACAGGATTAACAGGATTTCGCAGGATTTACAGGATTTCCGGAGGTGCCGATGACTGCAATCGCAACGTTCTTATCCTGTTAATCCTGAAAAATCCTGTTAATCCTGTCCAATTTTTCTCTACTTGTTTGATCGTCGATGTATTTTCGGAAAGCCTATCGGGTCTGCGGCATGGACCGATGACCTGGCCGCCGCAATCATCAGGCCCGATAATGCCGCACGCCGATTGCCGTCCTTTGGCCCCGCACCCCACCACCCGGATACCGCTTGCCATGCCCCTGCGCACCCTGCTGCCCGCCCTGCTGCTGATACCGATCCTGGCCTCTCACACAGCGGCGGCGGCGCCGGAGGCCGGCTACCTGGGCGTCGCGGTCTGCGGCGAGTGCCACGCCAAGGAACGCGACCTGTGGCGCGACTCCTTTCACGATCGGGCCATGAAGGAGCCGACGGACAAGACGGTACTGGGTGACTTCAAGGACGTGCAATTCACCGCCCACGGGGTGACCTCACGCTTCTTCAAGCGCGACGCGCGCTTCTTCGTCCGCACCGACGGCCTCGACGGGACGCTCAAGGACTACCCCATCCGCTACACCTTCGGCTGGTATCCGCTCCAGCAATACCTGATCGAGTTCCCCGGCGGACGCCTGCAAAGCCTCGGCATCGCCTGGGACAGCCGCCCCCAGGACCAAGGCGGCCAGCGCTGGTTCCATCTCTACCCGAACGAGAAGATGGACCACCGCAACCCGCTGCACTGGACGGCGCCCGACCAGACCTGGAACTACCAGTGCGCCGACTGTCACTCCACTGACCTCAAGAAGGGGTATGACGCCGAGCGCCACGTCTACGACACGCACTTCGCGGAGATCAACGTCGCCTGCGAGGCCTGCCACGGCCCCGGCTCCCGCCACGTCGCCTGGGCCCAGGCGGCAGTCGCCGCCAAGGCGTCAGGCACGGGCCCGACGCCGCCCGCCGCGCCTGCTGATCCGACCCTGGGCCTGCTGGTGGACCTGAAGGACCGCGACGGCGGCCAGTGGCAGACCGACCCCGCGACCGGCAAGCCGGTCCGCACGGTGCCGCGCAAGAGCCAAACGCAGAACGAGACCTGCGCCCGCTGCCACTCCCGGCGCGGACGCATCTGGGACGAACTGACCCCCGGCGAGCCCCTGCACCAGGGGTTCCGGCTCGCCCTGCTGTCACCCTCCCTGTACTTCCCGGATGGTCAGATCAAGGACGAGGACTATGAGTACGGCTCCTTCATCCAGAGCCGCATGTATCACCAAGGCGTGGTCTGCTCGGACTGCCACGAGCCCCACAGCCTGAAACTCAAGGCCGCGGGCAACGCCGTCTGTACCCGCTGTCACCAGGCCGACCGCTACGACGACCAGACCCATCATCACCACACCCAGGGCGGCACCGGTACCGCCTGCATCGCCTGCCACATGCCCCGGCGCCTCTACATGGTGGTGGACCCGCGTTTCGATCACAGCCTGCGGGTGCCGCGCCCCGACCTGTCCGAGAAGCTCGGCACCCCCAACGCCTGCAACGCCTGTCACCAGGATAAGGACGCCGCCTGGGCCGCCGCCGCGGTGGCCGGCTGGTTCCCGGACCCGGCCCGCCGCGGCCCCCACTTCGGCGAGGCCCTGCACGCGGCCGACACCGGCGCGGCGGACGCCCCGGCGCGCCTGCTCGCCCTGGCCGGTGACCCGGGCCAGCCTGCCATCGCCCGCGCCAGCGCCCTGGAGCGGCTCCATGAACGCCCAAGCCCGGACGCCATGCTGACGCTGCCCCGTCTGCTCAAGGACCCGGACCCGCTGGTGCGCGCCGCCGCCGTGCGCTACCTCGATCTCACTGACCTGCGCACCCGCACCGAACAGGCCTGGCCCCTGCTCACCGACCCCGCACGCACCGTGCGCCTGGAGGCGACCCGGGTGCTGGCGCCGCTCGCCACCCAAACGATGGGCGCGGAGCTGGCCGGTCAGTTGGACAGCGCCCTGCAGGAGTATGTGGCCGCCGAGAGCGTCAACGCCGACCGCCCCGAGGCCAATCTGAACCTGGGCCTGATCGCCCTCACCGCCGGGGAGTCGGAGGTCGCCGAGCGCGCCTACCGCGAGGCCCTCGCCCTGGACCCGCGCTTCATCCCCGCCCATGCCAACCTGGCCGACCTCTACCGCGGCCAGGGCCGGGAGGCCGAAGCCCAGGCGCAACTGCGCGCCGGCCTTGCGGTCGACCCCGATAGCGCCGACCTGCACCACGCGCTCGGCCTGTCACTGGTGCGGGCCAAGCGCCTGGAGGCGGCCCTGAGCGATCTGAAGCGCGCGGTGGAACTCGCACCCGCCAACACCCGCTACGCCTATGTCTACGCCATCGCCCTGGACGGCGCCGGCCACACCGCAGAGGCCCTGCCGATCCTGGCGGCCGCCGCCGAGCGCGACGCGGCCGACACCGCGTTGCTGGTCGCCCTGGTCCAGTACCACGCCAAGCTCGGGCAACGCGAGGCCGCGACCGCCTGGCTGGACAAGCTGGCCGCCGTGGCGCCGGGGGACCCGGTGGTCGAGGAGTTACGGGGTTCTTTGCGACAGCCGTGACCGCGCGAGTGCCCTGAGAGCGCGGACATTTTGTCGGCGAGCATGCATAGCGGGGGTGGCCGCACCCCACCCGCCGACTTGAAGTCTCTGGCACAGAGAGCCGCGTCCGGCTTACCATAGCCGACCGGCACCATGCGCCCACGCATCACCCAGGGATAAGATCCTGAGAGGATAGGAAAAATGCGCTTTGACTTCCGCGACACCCTTCTTTATTCATAAACTCAGTCCAGATGTCAAATGCCGCTCACTGCGTTACCCCCTGTTGTGCTCGCAAACTATGAGACGCGCGAGTGGCATCATGCCAGTGCGATCCTCGAACGAGACTTCCCTGCGGAATGGAACGATATCTGCGACGTTCTCTCCCGCTTCCGACTTTGCCATAGCTTTATTGCCTCAGGAGGGGGAAACAAATCTCAGGTTTCCAATTGGATCGACACCCAGCTATATGCGAAGCAGTGGGTGGAAAAGAAATTCGCCACCTCGGTCGTTGTCGACGGCACCGCGATCGACAGTCCAACCCACGCAGTAGACTGCTACAAGAATCGCGTGGCATTGGAGATCGAATGGAACAACAAAGACCCATTCTTCGATCGTGATCTCAACAATTTCCGACTTCTTTTCGACCTGCGAGTAATCTCGGTTGCTGTCATCATTACGCGATGCGATTCGTTGCAGAATATTTTTTCCAATTTGGGACGCGGAAGCAGCTATGGGGCATCAACGACGCATATGAGTAAACTGCTGCCGAAGATCGAGGGAGGCGGCAGCGGCGGTTGCCCACTGCTCGTTTTTGGGATTAGAGACACCCTATATGACCAAAGTTGTTAGTATTACCGGGCCAACCCCCGGTGAGGACCTGTTGTCGAAGGTGGATGAGCTTTATTCCACCATCCTCGCCGACCCCCCGTGGCAGTTCCAGAACCGCACCGGCAAGATGGCGCCAGAACACAAGCGCCTCCTCCGCTACCCGACTATGGCCGTCAATGAAATCATGGCTCTGCCGGTGCAGGAGATCGCCGCCGAGCGCAGTCACCTGTATCTGTGGGTCCCCAACGCCCTGCTTGCCGAGGGCCTGCGCGTCATGGCCGCCTGGGGCTTCACCTATAAGTCGAACCTGATCTGGTATAAGGTCCGCAAGGACGGCGGACCGGATGGGCGCGGCGTGGGCTTCTATTTCAGAAACGTCACCGAGATGATCCTGTTCGGCGTGCGCGGCGGTATGCGGACCCTGGCGCCGGGACGACGGCAGGTCAATTTGCTCTCGACCCAGAAGCGTGAGCACTCGCGCAAGCCGGACGAGATCTTCGACATCATCGAGCGCTGTTCCCCCGGCCCCTATCTGGAGCTCTTCGCCCGCTTCGAGCGCAACGGCTGGGATCAGTGGGGCAATGAAGACGTGGAGCGCAACTCCTTTCACGGTGTGGCCCTGCGCACCGGCCACACCGAACCGCAGTTGCGCCCGCTGGAAACGCCAGCGGCCTATCGCGGCAAGGCGTGAGCCGCTTCCCGCTAAAGCGTCGACCTCCGGTGGCGGACCCAAACCGAAGCCCGAAGCTTTACCGTGAAAGATTGTCCTTGTCGTTGTCGTTGTCGTAATCGAGGTTATCGTAACGCCCTGGATCCTCTCGCACCCCAAATTGCATCGCTTCTCCGACAACGACAACGACAACGAACAAATGAACGAGGGCTAATCCGCGTCCCCTGCGCCCTCCCCCAACCACCCCTGCAACGCCTTGATCAGCCCCTCCGCCTGGGCGCGGCTGGAGATGTTGAATTTGGATTGCTGGCGGTATTCGCCGGCGCGCTTCTGGTAGCGGCGGATGGTGAATTTGTCCGGGCCATAGACCTCCTTGGCCTTGTCCCAGTCCTGATAGCGGAAGATGATGGTGGTCCAACTGCCCTTGGACAGGATCACCTTGTCCAGTTCCTTGCTGGTCTCGATACCGTCTTCCGTGTAGGAAACGGTCAGGTCATCCACTGTTTCTGCCATCGCTGTCTCTCCCAAGGGTTGGGGCGCCGCACCGCTCAGGGGCGGGCGCCGGATTGTTGCAGTGCCGTCTGGATGTCGGCAGTATTGGGTTGCCTGGGGTCGCGGGCACGGGCCAGCGCGAGCGCCGTCCGACCGGCCCCATCGGGGCGGTTGACGTCGGCCCCGCGGGCGATCAGCCGTTTGACGGTCTCCAGGTGGCCCAGATTGACCGCCAGATGCAACGGCGTGCGGCCCTGGGCGTCGGGCCGGTTCAGGTCGGCCCCGCGGCGCAGCAGGAAGTCGACACTGTCGCGGTCCCAGACCCCGGCGTGCACCAGGGTGACCAGCATCGCCTGGGCCTCCAGCGGGGCACCCAACTGCACCAGCAGGACGGCGACCTGGGTCCTGCCATGGGTCAGGGCCAGTTCCAGGGGGGTGCGGCTGGCGCTGTCGCGGGCCGCCAGGGTAGCCCCATGGTCCGCCAACTCACGCACAATGGCGACCTGACCGGCCCGGGCGGCGAGGTGCAGGGGCAGGTCGCCGTTGCCGTCGCGCTGATTCAGGTCAGTCCCGGCGGCGATGTGCCGTCTGATCTGGTCCAGATCGCCTACCTGAACCGCCCGGTGCAGATTGACGGTCGGCGGCGCGGACCAGCCGCAGCCCGCCGCCAGGGCCGCCAGGAGCGGCAGCGCCCACAGGAGCGCCGGGAGCGGAGCCGACAGGTAGGATGGTTGACGCATGGGCTCGGGTCGGTTGAACGGGTCACTGGGGCGGCGGACGGGATGGTAAACGGCAGGGGTACGGACCCGCAACCCGGGAAGACTGGGGTGCGCTCGTGTTAGCCTGTCGATCCGGCCGCGGGCCTGCCACGTCGGCGGCCACGCGGTTCAACCACGCCCACCGAACTCTCCGACAGCCAATCCATAATGATCTGGAAATTCCTGCTGACCGCCGCGGTGGTGCTCGCCGCCTTCTTCTTCATCCGGCAGCGGCTGCGCGGCACCGGTCGGCCCCTGGCCGACGGAGCGCCGCGGCCCGCGCTGCTGCCCGCCGGTGCAGTCCGCTGGGCCGCCTATGGCGTGGTGGCGGTCATGCTGCTCGGCAGCGGATGGTACCTGTACCGCGGCTGGGCACTGGGCGATCAGGTGGTTGAGGTCCAGGTGGTCAACGCCAACACCGGGGCCATTACGCGCTACCAGGCGCACCGACGCGACATCGAGGGCCGCGTGGTCCGCACCCTGGACGGGCGCGAGCTGCGGCTGGCAGACGTGGAGCGGATGATCGTGACCAAGGAGGGTCAGGGCTTCTGACCGGGCGGCGCCCGACCCGCAAGCCGCGCCGGTTCCCGTAGGGTCCGCTGCGCGGACCAACGACCCCGCAAACCGCTGAGCGAGACCACGGGACGGTCTGCCCTTGAAGACAAGGTCCACCCTGGAGACCCCCCACATGTCGGAGAAAAGCCGTCTGATCGGCCTGGTGTTGCTGGTCATCCTCTACCACGGCGGGCCGGCCCGTGCCTGCTCCCCGGCCGCTTTCGTCGTCGCCATCGATGTCGGGCACTCGCTGCGCAGCCCGGGCGCCATCAGCGCGCGCGGCGTGCCCGAGTTTCGGTTCAATCGCGACCTGGCCGCGGCGGCGGCCGACGCGCTCGCGGCCGGCGGGTTCCGCAAGCGCTTTGTGATCAACGCCGACGGCGCTGCCCGCTCGCTGCGGGGGCGCACGGACGAGGCGGCACGGCGCGGGGCCGACCTGTTGCTGTCGATCCATCACGACTCGGTGCAGCCGCGCTATCTGTCGAAGTGGACCCTGGATGGCGTCACCCGAGCCTATAGTGATCGCTTTCGCGGCTTCTCGCTATTCGTTTCCGCCAAGAATCGCCAACCCGAACGCAGCCGGCGGTTCGCCGAACTGCTCGGGCGCTCGCTCACGGCACGGGGGCTGACGCCGACCCTGCACCATGCCGAACCGATCGCGGGCGAGCACCGGCCCCTGCTCGATGCCGGGCTCGGCCTCTATCGCTTCGACGACCTGGTGGTGCTCAAGGGGGCCGCCATGCCGGCGGTGCTGTTGGAGGCCGGGGTGATTCTGAACCGCGATGAGGAGTCACTGCTGGCCCAGGGCGCCTACCAGCAACGGATCGCGGCGGCGATCCTCGCCGCGGTGCAAGACTACTGCGACGCATTGCCGCCCGGGTAATCCTTGAAAGAGCGGTCAGTTTTCAGCTTTCAGCAGTCAGCAGTCAGCAGTCAGCAGTCAGCTTCGGGTTTCAAGAGTTTTCAGGCGCCCGGCAGGTCACGCCCGTGGCGCCGCGACGGCTCGTAGGGTGCTGATGCACATTTGGCTGCCGGCTGGTCGCTGCCGGCTGACCGCTGACGGCTGACCGCTGACCGCTGACCGCTCTTTCCCGGAGAGTCCTCAATCCCCGGCATCCATCAGCGACTCGGCCCAGGCGCCCAACTGATCGAGGACCTGGCGCTTGGCGGGGTCGGCGGCATGGGTCTGCGCCAGCGCGGCAAGCTGGGCCTCATACTGGTCCAACTGGATGCTGCCGCCGGCCTGGGGGTCGGTGAGGCGGGTCAGGCGCCAGGCGTCCCACTCCTCGCGCTCCTCTGGACTCAGGGTCTCGGGCCAGTTGCGTGCCCGGTAGCGAAAGAGCATCCGCGGCAGCCGCGGGTCGGCAAAGCGGGGATTGGCCGCGGCCAGGTCCGCAGGGGCCAGGGCGCGGACGCGCTCCAGGGTCCGGCGATCGGCATCCGACAGGAAGCCGCCGGAATAGAGCATCAGGTCCGGGTCGGTCAGTGACTGGCCGCTTGGCCCGTCGGGCACCGGCTGATGCGCCGCCTGAACGCGCGCGCGGATGGCGGCGGCCTGCTCCCTGACGCGCTGCGCCCGGCGCACGACCTGGGCCGGGTCGATGGACCAGCGCGCCGCTGCCGCCGCCGTCAGGGTCTTGAGCGGGGCCAGCACGGGGGAGTGATTGACCTGGACTGTCTTGAGCGGGATACGCTCGACCCCCGTCGGCAACTGGGCGCTCGGGGTGAAGAGCCGCCGGCGCAGTTCCTCCACCGACAGATCCAGCAACAGGTCCGGGTCCGCGCGCAGGTCCAGACAGATGACGCCGTTGCCGTTGGTCGGGTGCTGGGCTACCGCGACCACCGGGGCGATGCACCCCAGGGCGGCCGGGAAGCGGGCTGAGGCGTGCACCAAGGGCTCGCCCTTCTCCAGCATTGTGCGTACCTGGCGCTTGTCGCGCAGGGTCAGGGCGTAGTCGTAGAGGCGGGGCTGGGCCCGGCGCAGGAGTCGGGCGAGCGCGATCGTCGCCTGCACGTCGATGAGGGCATCGTGGGCACCGGCGTGCGGGATGGCGTTGGCCTCGGTCAGGTCTTCCAATCGGAAGGAGACGGTGCCGTCGTCGCGCAGCGGCCAGGCGAGGCCTTCCGGGCGCAGGGCCTGCGCCAAGCGCAGGATGTCGATCAGGTCCCAGCGCGAATTGCCGTTCTGCCACTCGCGGGCATAGGGGTCGCGCAGGTTGCGGTAGAAGAGGTGGCGGGTGACCTCGTCGTCGAAGCGCATGCTGTTGTAGCCGGTCCCGCAGGTGCCGGGGACACTGAGCACGTCCGCGATGGCGGCGGTGAACTCGGCCTCGATCAAACCCTTTTCATCGGCCAGTTGGGGCGTGATGCCGGTGACCAGACAGGCCTCCGGCTGGGGCAACAGATCCAGCGCGGGCCGGCAGTAGAGCACCAGAGGCTCGCCGACCGGATTGAGTTCCGCGTCGGTGCGCTGCCCGGCGAACTGGCAGGGGCGATCCCGCCGCGGGTCGACGCCCCAGGTCTCGTAGTCGTGCCAGTAAAAGGTCGCGGCCACTCGCACCTCACCCGCCCCCTTGAGGACGATCGGTCATGTGTTATACCAGCGCACCCGCGCCGGACACCTAGTCCCTGCGCCGGATCGAGAAGCAGTCAGACCAAGGGTCCGCCGCCCCTCACAGCCCATCCAACCCACGCCGCACCCGCGGGCGGCGGACCCTGGCGGACCCTGCTAGAGCTTTTCCTTGATACGGGCGGCCTTACCGGTAAGCCCGCGCAGGTAGTAGAGCTTGGCGCGGCGCACGTCACCGCGGCGCTTGACCTGGATCTCGGCGATCACCGGGCTATAGGTCTGGAACACCCGCTCCACCCCCTCGCCATGGGAGATCTTGCGCACCGTGAAGGCGGAGTTCAGCCCGCGGTTGCGCTTGGCGATGACCACGCCCTCGAAGGCCTGGAGACGCTCACGCTCGCCCTCCTTCACCTTGATCTGAACGACCACGGTATCGCCGGCGGCGAAATCCGGAACCTCTCGGTTCATCTGCTCGGCATCGAGCGCCTGTATGATATTGCTCATGGTTTCCTAAGCTCCTGTGCTAACCCCAACCCGGCAGTTCGGCGGGCCTGGATAAATTCATCGAGCAGCGCCTGATCCTCTGGACCCAGGCCCCGCCGCGCCAATAGTTCCGGCCGCTTGAGCCAGGTCCGCCCGAGCGCCTCGCGGCGGCGCCAGCGCGCAATCGCCGCGTGGTCACCGCCGATCAACACCGGCGGCACCGACCGACCCGCCACCTGCTCCGGGCGGGTGTAGTGAGGGCAATCGAGCAGCCCGTCCGTGTGCGAATCCTGCGCCGCGGACTGGGCGTGACCCAAGGCCCCCGGCAGCAGCCGGATCACCGCGTCCATGACCACCATGGCCGCCAGTTCACCGCCGCTCAATACGTAGTCACCGATGGACCACTCCTCGTCCACCTCATGCTCGATCAACCGCTCATCGATCCCCTCGTAGCGGCCCGCCACCAGAATCCAACCGCCGGCCAGGGCCAACTCACCCATCGCCGCCTGATCGAGCAGACGCCCCTGCGGCGAGAGGTAGGCGACCCGACTCCCCGGCGCCTGGGCCCGGGCGGCGCCGATCGCATCGCGCAGCGGCTCCACCTTCATCACCATCCCGGGGCCGCCGCCATAGGGGCGGTCATCGACGGTGCGGTGGACATCGTGGGTATAATCCCGCGGGTTCCAGAGGTGCAGTTCGGCGATGCCCCGGGTCAGGGCACGGCCGGTCACCCCTTGATCGAGCAGGATGCGGAAGAGGTCCGGCAGCAGGGTGACCACATCAAAACGCATGGGGCACTCCACTGACCCGGGTCCGCCGCGGGCGCATGCCCGTCAGAAGTCCGGGTCCCAGTCCACCTGGATCAGCCGGCGCTCGAAGTCCACGGCCCGGACCACCGCGTCCCAGGTGAAGGGCAGCAGGCGCTCACGCTCACCGACCACCACCAGGACATCGTTCGATCCGGTCGAAAACAGGTGGCTCACCTGCCCCAGCGCAACCCCTTCCAGGGTCTCGACCGCCAGCCCCTCCAGGTCGATCCAGTAGAACTCGTCCGCCTTGGGCGGGGGCAGCCGGTCGCGGGTGACCGCGATCTCCTGACCCACCAGGGCCGCGGCCTGGTCACGGTCGTCACAGCCCTCGAGCCGGACCACCACGCCCTTGCCGTGCGCCCGACCCTCCGCCACCCGGCGCGGCGTCGGCGCGCCGCCGAGCAGCCAGGGCGAATAGCGCAGGATACCCTCCCGCGGCGCGGTCTCGGAGAAGACCTTGACCCAACCGCGGACCCCGTAGACACCGTCGATGTGTCCGAGGACCAGGCGTTGCCCGCCCGGCCCTGACCCGTCAGGGGCATCCTCAGGCATGATCAGTGTGGCCCAGGGGAGACTTGGCGTTGCAGATGAGAGACTTGGACGACCGGACCCAACCTTCAGGCCGCGGCCGGGAGTGCCGCCGCGGCCTCGCGAGCCGCCTGCCGCAGGAGCTGGCGCACGCGGTCGGTGGGCTGGGCACCCTTGCCGATCCAGTGCTCGGCACGGGCGCGGTCGACCCGCAACGGCACCTCGCCGCCCTTGGCGGTGGGGTTGAAGAAGCCGATGCGCTCGATGTAGCGCCCGTCACGGGGCGAGCGGATATCGGTAACCACTATCTGGTAGAAGGGGTGCTTCTTGGCACCGCCGCGAGTCAAACGGATCGTGACCATGGTCTGTCCTAGCTAGAGACGAATAGCCCCCCAAACAGCGACCGGAATCCGTCAGATCCCGGGCAGGTCCCGTTGGGGTCCTGTTCAGAAGGTGGGCGCGTAAAAAACGGTGCGCAGGCGGCCCCGCAGCAAACGCGTAAGTATACAGAAATCCGGGCGTGACGGAAGCCTGTATCGGAGACCGCGTAGGATGGGCAGAGCGAGAACGATGCCCATCATCAACCTTAAAGCCGCGCGACGCGCAGGGCGTGCAGGTCCGCGGCTTGCCGATCCCGCAGTCGCCGCGGCCTTCGCGGCAGTTCCGACCCGCCCCAAGGGCTCCCGTGCTGCCCGACCAACGCACCTTGTCAACCCCCAAAATCCCGGCTATCGTCAGCGTCGCCCCCGGATTCCGATCGACGGCGTGCCGAGTCCCATGAACCACGCGGCACGGCGATTTGCACTGCAGGGCCTAAGAACGATAAGAATCCCCGCGCACAGAGCCCTGTTCGGCCGCCCCCCCAAGGCGCGGCCCCTGTCCGACTCTCACGGAGGCACTGCACCATGAAAATCGTTCGTCTGTTCGGCCGCTTGACGGCCCTGCTGTTGGGCGCCTGCGCGGCCGCCGGGCCGGCGCAGACCTTTACCGATACGACCGCCTTTCTCAGCGCCCTTCCGGGATCTGCCGGGGTCCTCTCCTTTGATGGTCTGGTCGGCGGGACCGACCTCTCGGGGGCCACCCTGAACGTCACGGGCGGGCCTGGTACCGGCATCCGGTTCCCCGACTCGGTGCTCGATTGGCAGGGCACGGAACTGCACCTGCAAGTGGTCGCGGGCAATCCCACCAGTTCCCCTGCCAACTCGCTCGGCGTGGCTGATCCCGGAAATTACGATTCGATCGGCGGCGGGACCTTCATCGACCTGGGCCTGACGGCACAGATCAACGCCTTCGGGCTATCCTTCATTACGCCAGATAACATGTACGACGACGACATCCGGCTGATCGCGGGAAATGAGACGGCCTCGCTGCTGGTCGGTGATCGCACCCTGCTCGGGACCTTCGGCACAACCCCCTACTACGCCTATTTTCTCGGCATCGTCGCGCCGGGTAGCGGCTTCAACTCGGCCAGCATCCGCTATGGCGCCGGCACGGACGGCGCCTTCTTCTTCAACGCAGACGACCTCACACTGGCCGCGGCGCCTAACGCAACCCCGGTGCCCGGCACGCCACTGTTGATCTTGGGCGGGGCCCTGGCCGCCCTGCGGCGGCGTCAGCCTTCATGATTGAAATGCATCCATCATCGCCGTCTGTGGAGCAACCGACATGACCAGCCAGCATTCCATTGCCTTACGCGTCGCCGCCCTCGCCCTCGTCATGGGCGGTCAGGCTGGGGCGCAGACGCGCCCGACCCTGCAGGGCCTGCAGGATCAGCTCAACAACACCTATACCCGCCAGCAGGTGAACAACCTGGTGCGCACGCCCGACCCGGCCTGCGCCGACAACACCAATCGCTATGTCGACTGCCTCAACGGTACGGTCACGGACACCGTCACCGGCCTGATCTGGCTCAAGCAGGCCGATTGTCTGGGCGCCCCCGACTACGCCGCCGCCACCAACGCCGCCGCGAGCCTGCAGAGCGGGGAGTGCGGATTGACGGACGGGTCGCGGCCGGGGGACTGGCGCCTGCCCACGACAGAGGAATGGAAGAGCACCCTGTTTCCGGGACCGGATTGCACATGGCCGAGCCTCACCGACACCACCGGGACCGGTTGCTTCGCGACCGGGGCCCAGCCCTTCACCGGCGTTGCGGTCGACATGTATTGGTCAGCGATCGGCAACCTGGACCTGCCGGCCACGGCCTGGACCAGTGATCTGCACTATAACGAGGACACCTCGATGTCCCTGACCGGGCAATCGAGCATCCGCGCGCGCGACAAGATTGAGTCCCATCGGGCCTGGCCGGTACGCGGTGCGGCGAGCACTCAGCCGGTCTACCAGACCTACACTATCCGCAGTCAGGTCTCCGAGGGGCTCGTCCTGGCATCCGGCTTCAAGACGGCGGTGACGGATTATTTCCTGAACATGGGCTTGGCGCCGGCCAATAATGCCGCCGTGAGCATGGACTCGGTCGCAGGAATCTATGTGACCCAGGTGTCCGTCGTCAACGGCCGGATCGACATTACCTACGGCAACGCGGCGAACGCCGCCATCAGCGGCAAGGTCCTGTCGCTGACCCCGTACCATGACACTTGGTCGGACATGTGGCGCTGCGGCAATTCCGCGGCACCCAGCGGAGACCTGCTCGGCACCGGCACCACCGGCCCGGTGGCGGTCTATCAGGCGACGCTGATCGACAACAACTATCTGCCTGTGTACTGCCGTCCTTAAGCGCAGGCCCGCGCCCCGCCCCCGCCGCCGGGAGCGGGGCGCGCGGGCTTACTTGGATTGCGGAGCTTCCTCTTTCTCGGTCGCCTGAAGCTGTTCCAGCGCATCTTGCTGCAACTGTTGCAGCTTGGGTTCCAGCGTCATCATGCGCTCCTGCACCAGTTCCATGGTGTTCTGCATGACCAGTGGCATCTTGGCAATCACCGCGTGGCCGGCTTCGGATTTATAGAAGGCAATCATGCCGTCGATCTCGGGCTGGGTGAAAGTCTTGGTGTAGACCGCTATGAACAGCGGCTCCAGCACGCCCCAGCCCATCTCCTGCTTGAAGAGCGCGGTCGCCTTGGCCCCCATGTCATCTACGATCTTCTGTTGCGGCGGCGTCAGGTCCTCACTGCCGAAGGCCTCCTGCATCGCGGACTGCATCGCGGACTCGACCTGTCCGGGGACCTCATCGACGAGCTTGCGTGACTCGGTGAGGGTGAGCAATTCCTTGACCGAGGCCTCGGTCGGCGCCGGGACAGCGGGCGCGGGATCGGCGGCGTCGGCCGCCTGGATCGCAATGAGGGCCAACAGCAGGACCCGCGGGAGCATTGACATGGCACTTCCTTCGTAAGGTGAGGAGCGGTGGGAACAGGGGAGGCGCGGCACGCTAGCAGCCCGGGTTTGCCAAGTCAACGGGCGGGGCACGGACGGGTGCGAGCCCTTCGTCCTGCATCAGCCGGTTGTCGTTCTCGACCTCCAGCGATCATCAGCGCCGCCGGATACTTGCCATCCGGGAGGCCGGTGGAATCGTCGTTGCGCGTGCGCAACTCCCCCGGACCAGGGTCTTGACCCGCACCGCGGCGACGCTCGGCAAGCGGACTTAAGTCCCTCGGACCGCGCCGCACCAGGGGGCAGAGTCAGCTAGCGTATCCTGGTGACCCGATCGCCGCAGGACTCGCAAGCGCTTGAAATACCGATGACCACGGCCGCCCCCCTCCAGCTACTCGAAACCGACGCACTGACCGGTCTGCGCGGCTTACCCGATGCCTCGGTCCAGGTCGCCCTGACATCCCCACCCTTTTATTTGCTCCGGCGCTACGGGACCACCGCCACCTGGCCCGACGGCTGGGAAGGTGAACTCGGACACGAATCCCACCCCAATGACTTCGTGCGCCACCTGCTCGACTGCTTCGACCAGGTATGGCGCGTACTGAAGGACGACGGGTGCCTGTGGGTGAATCTGGCAGACACCTACAACAACCGGCAAGGCAAGAAGGGCACCACCAACGCCCCGGACGGCTCCAACGGCCGCTTTGCGGCCGGCGGAAAGGGCTACGCGGAATCGCTGCGCCAGCAGCCGGAATTCTTCAAACACTACATTCCCACCATCGGACACAAGTCCGAGATCGGGGTACCCTTCCGCTTTCACCTCGCCATGACCGACTCGGAGTTCCGGCGCTTTGTCGGTGCGGCGCCAGGGCCTCAGTGGATCTGCCGACGCACCATCGTCTGGGCCAAGTCGCTGGTGAACCTCGAGACCCAACAGGCCCGCGGCAATGCGATGCCGGAGCCGACGCTCGACCGACCCTCGCGCAACTACGAGTTCCTCTTTCTCTTCTCCAAGCGGCCTGACTATCGGTTCGATCGCAAGGCCATCGACATCCCGGCGCGCTCCAGCATTCGACGCGGCGATCGGGCCAATTGCGGCTCGGTGTGGCAGACCGATTACCAAGTCCTTGCAGACAGCGACGAGACCCCCGACGGCCTGTGGCAGATCAACCCCGAGGCCTCACCCTATCGGCACATTGCCATGTGGCCGCGCTCTCTGGTCAGACAGATGTTGCTTCCCACCACCAGACCCGGCGACACCATTCTGGACCCCTTCGCCGGCAGCGGCACCACGGGACAGGTGGCCATCGAACTGGGTCTGAACGCCACTCTGATCGAACCCTCCGCGATGGCCAGGGATGCTCTGTCCGACCGGCTCGACGGGGTCAACATGGCGCTGCCCTTGTGACAGTGCAGCCATGAGTACAGCCAACCAATCGGAAGAACAGGCAGCCGCCACGGCGACCGAGGCGATCGAGCGGGTATTCGGGGCGGACAACCGAGCCCGCCTGCTGCAGGCGCTACTTTGACGCCAATGGGGCTGTCACCCCCGAAAATGCCTGGCGGCACGTCTATCGACTCTTGCTCTGGATCGATCGCACGACCGCGCTCGCCCACTGCTATGAATCGGATAAGGCCCAGCCGGGACGGCCCTGGTATGAACGCAGCCTCGCGTTTCACGGGTGGTTTCCCGCCTGACCAGCAGCAGGCCCCTCCAGATTCGCAGCCGGGCCCTGCGGCATGACCTGCCGGGTTTCCACGCCCCAGCGCCGAATGAGAAGATCAAAAAGGTCGATCTTGCGATCTTGGGCGAGGGACAGCGAAACCTGAGCAGCGCCAAGTGGAGCATCCGTGCGGATCGGGAAGAACAGTTCCTGAGCGACTTCGAGGCCTATGCCCGCCTGGAATCGGCCGGGCAGAATTTCTCCTACACCCTGATCACGAACGAGTTCGACACGGCACGCCTCAAAGCGGCCTGTGAACGTCGTCGGCAGAATGCACTGCTGTTCACCTATGTCGTGCACATCAATCCCCAGGGGATGCTGGCGGCCTACGGGGACTCTGGCCGCGGGGCCGCGAAGCAGATACGCACGCAGGTCGAAACCGGGCGGCTCATGGACCTGGCAAGCTGGCTCGCCCTGGTTACTGACTCCTGATCATCAGGCCCAATACGGACAGTGGAGGTCAGCGCAATGTCACTGGTCCGCACAGCACACTGGCTGATTCTGCCGCTGCCTAAGCCCCGAAGGGGCGAGACATACCAGCCCAGGGCAGCGCCCTGGGTTGGAGATGCGAAGCAGTCCAGCCCTGTAAGGGCGTGACATAACGGGGTGGACCGATACGCCGGACACCGATGTCACGCCCTTACAGGGCTCGCCCATTCAACAACGGTACCCCAGGGCGTTGCCCTGAGCTGGTATGTTCGACCCCGTTGGGTCATGGCGCGCGACCGGGGCCTGCAGTGGCCTGGGTCCAGCAACGCCGAGCCGACCCGATGCCCCCCGCCCCGGCTCCCGCAACCGCGCTCCTCGATCAGTGCGCGCGCAAGACCCTAGGCCCAAGTTTAACACCCCAGATTATTTTTCTCGTAAGATCCTCTGCTTATAGCGGAAAAAATCGGTCAGTGGCACTACAAACGTGCAATTTTGTGAAACTGAGCGGCTCAGACAACCATTTTCTGTATCCCTCCCGGGCTGGGATCGCTGCCCAGCGCCTGGATGATCGCCAACTGCGTCGGCTCGGCGCGGGTCGCCTTGCGCACATGCAGGGTGCGCCCGTCAGCCCGGCAGAAGGTGGCGGTGACCCGGCACTGACCGGCGAGGAGGTCGCGCAGGGTCGACCAGCGCTCGCTGATCCCCTGCGCGCGCAGACGGCAGCGAATCAGCTGCACGAGCTGATAGGCCAGGACCGTGATGAACAAGTGGCCGTCGACCCGCCCCTCGGTGCGGTGATAGACCGGGCGCAAGCCCAGTTCGGATTTGAGGGAGCGGAACACGGCCTCCAGATCGGTGAGGGTGACATAGGTTCGCCACAACTGCTCGGCCTCCCAGGTCATTTCATTGGTGCGCAGGCAGTAGACCCCGGGGTGGGTGAGCATGGTCCCGGCGACCGGCTGGCGCTCCCAGCGGATCGCCTGGGCCAGCTTGCCGGTGGCATCGGGCACAATCTCAATGACATAGTGCTGGCCAACCCCGTGGCTGTTGGCTTTCAGGCGCCCGATGCGTTCCCAGAGCTTGTCGATCGCCTTGGTCGTGCGTGGCCGCGCCAGGCCCTCATGCAGGGCTTGCAAGGCGGCCTCGAAGCGCTGGGTGAAGCGCTGGGAGATCCCCTCCTCCGTGCGTGCCCGGCATTCGGAAAAACAATACAGTCGGACCTCCTCGGCGTCCGCGTCTGCCACCCGCTGGATCGCCAGCGCGTCGCCGCTGGCGGTCGTCAGGGTCGTGGCCTCGGCGGCCTCGAACTGACGCTGGCGCTCACGGCTGACGACCAGGTAGCGGTAACCGTGGCTGCGCAGCCACAGAATGTTCTCCGCCGTAGCGATCCCGGCATCCATCACCACCAAGGCGCCCCGCGGCGCCCCCAATCCCTGCAGCATGCCTTCCAGGGTCGTGCCCTCGGTCACCTGGCCGTCGAAGGTCTGGGAGCGGCGCACAAAGCCGCTGCCATCCAGCACCAACCCCAGGGTCACCAGCGGGCAGTCGCTACGCTTCTCCTTGGAGTGTCCCCGCTGCGCCTTGGGGTTGCCCACCGCCGCACCCTCGAAGAAGGTGTTGGTCAGATCATAGAGGGTGACTGTCCAGTTGAGCCCGAACAGGTCACTCACCCGCGCAAAGACCGTCTGCTCAATCACCGTGCGGTGACGCATCAACAGGTCCGCCGCCCGGTAGAACGGCGCCAGGGGCATGGCCTCGAAGTCGACCCCCAGCAATTCCCCCAGCCCACTGCGCTCGCCCAGCCAGCGGTGGGTCGCCCGTTCCGAGCCCGGCGCCGCCATGCGCCCAATGATGGCGCCGACGATCAGCGCCCGTTGCGGCCCGCTCAGCCCCAGGTCCTGGAGCAGCGCGACAAAGCTCACCTCCGCCATGGCCCACAGCGCCACCGACTCCACGCCCACACTGCGCGGGCGGCTCAGTTCCAGCGAGTCGACATCGAGCGCCTGCACATCGCCCCCGTCGGTGCGGCTGGCGGGCGGTGGGGCCGCGCCTTGGCGCGCCAACAACTGGGCGAACAGCCGCTGGGCCTCGCGTTCGAGCGGCCCGGCGCTGACCAGCAACGCACCCTGGCCGCGGCGCAACTCGTCCAGCCGCGCACACAGTGCCGGCCACTCCTCCCGGGGCAGCGCGAAATGGCGGCCCAGGTTCAGCAGCGTGACCTGTCGCACCCGTCCGCCCATGCGCTCGGATTGCACCAGGCGGTGGGTGGAGTAGGTCTCGCCGGTGGCGCTGTTGCTGGTATGGGTGCGGCGGATGTACATCCCGGTACTCTACGGCACCCGGCACCCACTTTACTCTGTCCCTATAGGAAAACTTGGCACTACATTGCGGTCTCAGGCAGGTGTGTACTTACGGATCAATTGATTGGATGCCAGCTAGGGCCGAATATCAATGGGGTCATGTTAAAGATGGGCTAGGTGGATGACGGTGTTGACCATGGATGTTCGCCTTCGGGGTCTGATCGGCCGATGACACAGTATGCCCGAGCCGGATTCAGTGTGGGAATCGCGCTGGTGACACCGCTCCTGCGGTGTCACCCAGGTGTTGGCCCCTGTGCGGCCCGCGTGAGCGCGGTCGGACGCCTCGGGCTCCCGGCGCACAGCGCCTGACACAGGCGTGACACCGTTGGAGCGGTGTCACGAGACCCACCGCTGGAGCGGCGTCATGAGATCGCAGCGGCCTCAGCCCACCGCCCCCATCCGCGCCGCCTCCTCCACGTCCACCGACACCAGCCGCGAGACACCGGGTTCATGCATGGTGACACCCAGCAGATGGTCGGCGATCTCCATCGTCACCTTGTTGTGGCTGATGAAGATGAACTGGACCTGCTCGGACAGTGAGCGGACCAGCTCGCAGAAGCGCCCGACGTTGGCGTCGTCCAAGGGCGCGTCGACCTCGTCCAACATGCAGAAGGGGGCGGGGTTCAATTGGAAGATGGCGAAGACGAGCGCGACGGCGGTGAGCGCCTTCTCCCCGCCCGAGAGCAGGTGGATGCTGGAGTTGCGCTTGCCGGGGGGGCGCGCCATGACGGTGACGCCGGTCTCCAGCAGGTCCTCGCCGGTCAGTTCCAGATAGGCCTGACCGCCGCCGAACAGGCGCGGGAACAGGACCTGGAACCCGGTGTTGACCTGGTCGTAGGTGTCCTTGAAGCGGGTGCGGGTCTCGCGGTCGATCTTGCGGATAGCCCCTTCCAGGGTGTCCAGGGCGCGGGCGATGTCGGCGTGCTGCTCATCCAGATAACGCTTGCGCTCGGACTGCTCCTGGTATTCGTCGATGGCGGCCAGGTTGATGGCACCCAGGCGCTGGATGCGCGCTCCGAGCTTGGTCAGGCGCTCCTGCCAGGCCGCCTCGTCCGCGCCCGGGTCCAGGTCGCGCAGCGCGGCCTCGGGGTTGGTCTCGACCTCCGCGAGCTGCTCCTCCAGGGTGCGGCGGCGCACCAGGCGCTCCTGGCGCTCCAGGCGCAGCGCATCCAGGTCCCGTTGCAGCAGTTGGGCCGCATGCTCCACCCGGTGGCGCTCCTGTTCCAGGGCGCGGACCTCCTGGTCCAGGGACTCCAGGCGCTCGCGGGCGGCGGCCAGTTCGGCCTCCACCTCCACGCGGCGGGCGAGTTGCTCGTCCAGGCGCTCGCGCTGCTCGGCCAGCGGCTCGACCGACTCCTCGATGGCCGCCTCCAGTTCGTCGCGCCGCCCGCGCAGTTGCGCCTGCTGCTCCTGGGCGCGGGACTGACTGCGCAGCGTCGCCTCCCGCGCGGCGCGATTGGCCTCGACCCCGACCCGCAGGCCCTGGGCGCGGTCGCGGGCGGCGCGCTCAGCGGCGCGCGCCTGGGTGAGCGCGGCGCGCAGGGTCTCGCGCTCACGGGCGAGCTGCTCGCGTTGCTCGGCCAGGCGCTCGACCTCCTCCAGCAGTTCGTGGAGCCGCTCGCGCGCCTCCTCCATGTCGGCGATGGCGTCCTCGCACTGACTGGTCAGGTCCGCGTTCTCGGCGGCCAGGGCCTCCTGGCGCTCCAGCAGGTGGCCAGCGCGGGCGCGGCTCCCGGTCAGCTCGGCGCGTACGCCCGCCAGTTCCCGGTTGAGCGCGGCCAGGGCCTGGGCGCTCGCGGTGCGCGCCTGCTCGGCCTCGGCGCGGGCGCTGCGCAGGGCCTGGTCTTGGGCGGCGAGTGCCTGCTCCCGACCGGCCAGGGACTCGAGCTCCAGTTCCAGGGTCTTGAGCGCTTCGGCCCGGGCCAGCACCCCGTCGGTGGACCCCTTGGCCGGGGTGCGCAGCCAGTTGGTGCCGATCTCGGTGCCGTCACGGGTGATCAGCCGCTCGCCGGGCGCCAGGTCCGCACGTCGCTCCAGGGCCTCGGTCAGGTCGGCGGCCGTCTGCACCGCGCCGAGCAGGGCGTCCAGCGGCCAGGGCGATTGGCACAGGCCGGCGAGTCGGGTCCCCGGGCCGCCGCCGCCCAGGCCCGCGGGGACGGCGGTGTCGATCAGGACCAAGCCGGGGGTCAGTCCGCCCGCCGCCAGGGGCCGCAGGTCCGGCACCGGCACGGCCTTGAGCGCGGGCCCGAGCACCGTCTCCACCGCCGACTCCCAGCCCGCGCCCACCTGGAGCCGATCGGCCAGACGCGGCGCCTGAGCCAGGCCGTTGGCCGCGAGCCAGGCGGTGAGGGTTTTGTCCCGATCGGTCAGGGCGTCCTGCTGCAGCGCCTGGAGGGAGGCGCGCCGCCCCTTGGCCTGCTGCAGCCCGGTGCGCACCAGGTCCAGGTCGGCGCTCAGGGAGCGCGCGGCGACCTCCCGCCCGGCCAGGTCCGCGGCGACGGCCGCTTGGCGGGTCTCCAGGGCCTCGCACTGCTCGGCCAACCCCTGCGCGCGCTCACTCAGGTCCTCGACCCGCGCCTGCGCCCCCGCGAGATCCAGCCGACCGGCCTCCTCCTCCAGGCGCCGCAGCCGCTCGCGGTCGCGCCCCAGGCGCTGCTCCAGGGCGGTGATGCGGGCGCGCTCCACCTGGGACTGCTGGCCGGGACCGGCCGCCTCCTGGTTGAAGCGGTCCCACTGCGCCTCCCAGTGGGACTGCTGGTCCTCGGCCAGCGCCACCGCGGCGGCGGTCTCGGTAAGCCCCGTCTGGGCGGCGGCCAACTGGGGTCCGTCCCGGGCCAGGGCGGCCTCGATCTCGGCGAGCCGGGCCAGGTCGCGCTCCAGGTGCTGCCCGGCATCGGTGAGTTCCTGATCGAGCCGGAACAGCTCCGCCTCGCGCCGACCGCGCGACTCGTTGGCGAACTGGATC